>Ga0065711_1007414_pt1 | contig 28529 bp, 14 predicted proteins | sample Hoacrofraction12_FD_59098 | JGI IMG/M metagenome (GOLD analysis project Ga0065711, IMG submission 59098) | Hoatzin crop microbial communities from Cojedes, Venezuela - Epithelial fraction 12 v2 (version 2) | ecosystem: Host-associated > Birds > Digestive system > Esophagus > Crop | place... | reverse complement strand
TCCAGTATAATTGCATCCAAGTGTACATTTATAGACTGACCATGGAGGAAATGGGGTTGAGCAGAAGCATGGAAAGTATGCCAGTGTCCTTTTTCTTACGGGAATGCACGTGCTGCACCTACATGCTGCCGGGAGCTGCCTCCTAAGCCTCCCAGTCACTCTGGGGAAAGCTGTCTCCAGATGTAGAGAAGTTTTGCTTGAACAAGGGTGTTGGCATGAGGTCTGCCAGAGACAGTGCTGCCAGTTGGTGTGGCCTTTATTCAGGGACAACACACAACACAGCTGACCCAAAGAGTGATGGTGAGCCTTTCTGAAAGCTGTAGATTTGCCTGTAGGGGGTATTTCTGACCATTCACACTGACACCAACAACTTTCACTCAGTAATGAACATTCATTTCTTCTCAGTTCCTAACTCTCTGGTGTACTGGGCAGCTCTGGAGCAGCTCCCCAGACTCCTTCCAGCTTCAGGATGTACTGAGATACATTCTTCCGTACTGAACAGCTGGAGTAACATGATGTAATATTACTTAATTGTTTTTCCAGAAATGCTCCCGTGTTCTCCTCATGAGAGTTTCTGGACTGGTGGCTCAAAGAGTAGTTCTCCCTTGTTATTCGGAGCTCTCAGTGGAGAGATTCGCATGTCCCGAGATGACTATGAGCTTAAGTGGTTTGGTGGATGAAAGCCAGTTTACTCAGCAGCATCCCTATTGGATAAGGTGCCCACAAAGTAGACTGAGAAGGTAGATGAAATATCCATCAATCATACATAGCACATTTCACCTATCCACGATCCTGCTCAGAAGCATTAAGGATATATTTTAGTTTCTCAGATGCAAAGTCATTCTGCTTTTAGCCATTCTGAAACCACAAAGGGCCATATGCTTTCAGAGAAACTCTTAGTGAGTGTAAGATGCTATCGGTGCACATAAAGGTATACAATTAGACAGAGTTATGGAAATATTACGCATACGGGGTCTGATTCAAAACTCACAAAGGGGTTTTATAGAGGCATAAAGCTACAGTCCTGACTCACACAAATGAGCACCAGATGAGAACTGCAATGTTTGTATTTGGAGTACAAACACTTCAGTAAAGTGGCAGCTAATGCAGTCATGACAACAACAAGAAAAGGTCACAAAGGAAACAGTAGCAGCACTTTGTATTAAGATGCACTCCTACTCGTCACTGAAGTCCTGGGTTATACTTTGGATTTGCTTTCCTTTGTATTGACTTTGGATTTTTAACCACTTTCCTCTGGCCTTTCTCAGACATCCTGATTAATATTACATTCACATATGGGGTTTTTTTGCAAAGTAGCACTCATTATCAGGATTTTCACAGCAATTCTGTGCAACAGGAAAAGCATAGGTCTTATTAAAAAATTACTTCATTACAGTTCTGTTTCAAATTCAAGTTCTTATTTCATTTGCCCTAAATAGTCACTTGAATAACTTTATTAAAAAGCTAAACTTTCAAAATGCAATGATTCTACCACCTTTGACATCCAGAGAGTTTTGGAGATATTTCACAAATGTTCATGAATTCATGCAAGTTACTAATAGATAAACATTACTGTAATGCTTTTGCAACAAGAGGAATTGAAGTAGAAATAGGTACAGCAACACAGCAACAGAGCAGTTTTGGAGTAAATTGAATAATGCACTAGAATTCCAACAAGGTGAATTTCTTTCATTCCAAGCAGAACTGAACTGAAAACCTGGGAAAGCCCATCTGTTTTTCTACCCACTAAATACAATTCTGTAAATAACCTTTAAAAGTCATATTTTTCTAGAAGCTATAGAAGACTTTGCATGGAAATGGGAGATCTTAATCCCTGAATATTTGTCACAGTCAAACTGGAGGCGCAGACCTGAAAAGGTAGCAGCAAATATTTAAAACCTAGAAAACACCCATAACAAGCAGAAACTAATTAGATTTCTAATTGCAGCTGAATGTTGGGCAATGAGGAAGATAAAGGGGACAGGGAAGTTGGAAGGGTGGTCCTTCCAGCTACCCAGGAGCTAGTTGGGGTGTACCATTCCACCTGCAGATAATGGTAGAACCTGATAAAAAGGCAGAGCAGGGAGTGAAGTGACTTCATTTTGTAACTTTGGTGTTAATTTTGTAAGACTAAACCCAGGAGATGCCCCCAGTTCCAAACAGACTTCCGTGGTGCTCCTTCCTAGCCTGCAGGTCTAACAGAAGTGATAATTTCATGAGACACCGGGTGTCAGAGTATGCAGCGATGGCAGTATATTATTCCCTTACCCTATTTCCAACTTGTCATACATCACCTTGAGCTGGAGGATGTGCCAGGATGGGTAAATGACTGCCAAAAAAAGGCATAAAATAGAGCTCTTCTACAGAGGGGTAGGAATCTTCATTATTTTCACTCCTTTTCATCAGAAGGATGTTAAACTTTTACATATGTTTTTTTTTCCTTTCTAAATGAAGCAATATAACCTGAATCCATGAAAAGTGGATCCCAGACTCTCCCAGCAGCTGTGTGTAACAAGCCAACTGCAAAGTCAAAGACTGGGAGAAAAAAAAGCAGTACTAGGATGAGGACTGCATCGCTGTGACAGTTTACAGCTTCCTTACACTCAGTGATCATCCCTGGTGTCAGTTAAGGAATGGATTTTCTCTAAGCAGTTCTAGATTCCTAGAAATCTTTTCTGACATTTCTTAGGACTTGCAAATATGAACTATAAACTGGAATCAGGTGAAGCCCCTCAAGCTAGCCCCAGCCCATGTGGGAATGTTTTTCTACCATGTCTATCAAATTTGAAGGAAAGGATGGGTTTGGGACATATGTGTGCATAGGGAGTTTTGCCCCATCTTTCCAGAGAAAACAAATTGAAACCTGTTCTCCTTACTGTTTCTGGAGCAATATGAACAGTGCTGGGGGCTGGTATAAATCAGAAGATCAACCTTCATTACATGCATTTTTACAGCCCACTAAGTAGGGCCTTATTAAGAAATTAATGCTGCTGTACATCTTTTCTCCCTTTTCTGCCTTGCAGCAACAAAGTGACGCACATGGGAAACATAAATTGACAGAGACCACAAACAGCAAAGTGTCTGCACACTGAAATGCTAACTTTTATAAGCAGTAAAAACAGTTACTGCTTTTTTATGAAATGAAAAGATTTTGGATCCCCTGAGTCCAAGAAAGAATAACCTCCTAAAGCTAAATAATGAAAATAGCGCAGAGAAAGCATAAGTCTTCTCATTAACAGTCAGGGAATTTTTATAAGGTGCAAGAAGACAAAGGTTCTTGCAAAAGCAGCTGCCACCAATTACAGCCAGATAAACCACTCAGGACGTGGGGTGATTCTGGCCACGCGATGCCTCGCCCGAGCAGCGAATACCCCTTCCAGCTGCACCTGCCTCTGATGGGCTGCAAGCCTCAGCCCCATGGTCAGTCTTTGCAAAGCAGGAAGCCACAAAGCAGACGTTTGGACCAGCCACTTACTTTGCATCATGTTAAGATTTTAAAGCACGCAGAGTGCTAGTGTTTGGTGTGAGACAGAAAATAAAGAGATGCTGGTGGTGCTGTGGAGAGGAAGGTATCAGACTGAAGCACACCAGCTGATAAGGATGTGGGGTTAATTTTATTTGGAAGGCAATGTTGGCACACAAGTATACAGAATTAAGAATATCATCAACATCTACCCAAAAAGGTGCCTCAGGAATACCTTCATGGATGAGACCAGCACAAAGCAAATCTTTCCAACAGCCAAAGTTGCATTGTCTTTATCGACTGAAACAAAGGCAGGGTATATTCAACTACTGAAGGTCTATGTCCAGGCATTGCGTGCACAGCTCCAGCTGTCTCCAAAAGGACCAGATCAGGAGAAGCAAAGAATGGCATCCCCACTTCTTAGAATAAATGGAGTAACACGGAGCAAACAAAACAGAAGTGGAATTGGCTATATTTCTTCATGCTTTAAACAAGAATGATAGAAATGCTTTTAGCTGCTTAGAAAGGGTGCCAGTTACAAGTATGCCAGTCCCATAGAAGGAGTTAGGTGTCTTGAGTGGATAACATGTTTGGAAAAAAGGATAGTAGAGAAATAGGTTAGTACAGAAATGTGGAATCTGCCAAAACTACATTTGGAGGAAAATCCTCTAATAAGGCTAAATTTCACAAGATTTTGAGAGAGTCATCATCGCTTATTAGCCACAAAGAGAGCTATGAATATTAAACTGACTATACAGCACATTTCACACATTTTGAAGTAATGTTCCCACTCCATATGTTATCCAGCCTGTGGATGTTTGCATCTCCAGTGCTAGCCAATTAGTTGACAAAATATTGAAGAATGCACTTCCACTTTTAATTTTGACAAGTTTCTCTATTTTTACCACTTGAGCAATTAATTTTAGACAGAATTTACTTATGGGTTTTATAGAAATTTTCCAGGGAGTAGCTGGTAACAATAATTGCAATCATTAGTTTAGATCAAGTACTTCCCAATGGTGTTTGCTTCTTTAAATGAGAAATTGAAGGTTTATCATAGTGGACTAGCTGCAATTTCCTCCTTTAAATGCTTGATATTTCCAAAAGATTACATCACTGTTGTTTGTGTCTGAACCTTTTTATCTTGGGTAAAAATTGGCTTGTCCCATTTTGTATTGTAAGTTCATTTCTTACATCCTTGTCAGAATTGAAAACAAGGGCTTTTCTCATGTTCAGGAAGTAAATGTAAGTCAAAGCGCAGCTTCTCCACTAAGCACGTTTTCTGCTTCAGATGACTGTGTATACAAAGCAAAGGGAAAGGATGAAGCTCAGAGAACTTCTTTATGAAGACTGTGTCTGTGTCTTTGATTGAGGAAAGATGTTTATCTTTCAGGAGATTTCACAATCTGGTGACGGTTTTAGATGCAAAAATGTTCTTAAATATTCATGTAGCAACAAAGATCAGGATGAGTGTTTTTTAATATCTGTCAGACTGGGAGACTGTGACCGTTTCACATGACCCATGTCTCAGTTTAAGACTGGATTACTGCTCTGCACCCTGAATTAGCCTAGCCATTAAATCAGCTAGGAAGCTGTAGTTTGTATACAATGGAAAGACTTTTTTTCATGGAATGCATCGATCCATTGTGGGTTGGCTCTTTGGACTCTTTCACCCTACAAGAGCAACAAAACACTTACAGATTTAGCTTGGTGTTTATCTGAGGAGCAGCAAATCCATTCTGGACACTTTGGGAATCCCCAAATGTGCATCACAGTTTGGATATGAAATTTGTTGCAGATTCAATGCAATAGAGGCCTTTTAACTGTGATGTTAAAACATTGATTTACATTACAGACTGCAGTTGCTTCAGAAAAAATACTCCCTGAGGCCCTCTAGAATGACTGACCAAAACATTAGCAAGAACACGGACCTCTATTTTTTTAAAAAAATCTCACCCAGTTTTCTCTTTCGCTCGTACCTCTATCTGCTTTTAAATGTAGTCTTATATTTAGCACCACAGTTCTACGAGCATTCCACAGACCAAACTGCTGATAGGATGAAGTTTCCTGCAAGCAGATGCTCTCAGTCCTTGGTTTAAGAACATGCATGTTCTTAAACCCTCGTAAAATTTCTTGGGCCACCAGTAATTTTTTAGAGATGAGATACAGCCAGCTGAAGTTTTTGCTAAAATCCCACCAAACACCCCTCATCAATCAACTGCAATGTGGCAGGAACACAATGAGACAAAACCTGCGATGTGCAGCTACCGGTCTTTGTTCCCAGCCTCAGAGAAGCTCTGGGACAGCCACACTCAGCTCTTCCTCATATATAATTTATTGTCAAGGTCTGAAAAAGAGGGAGAAAGAAAAAAAAATCATTCTGTAGCCTAGCGTATAGGGTATTTTCCCTGAATGAAGACGTCCTGGCTATTTGTGAATAACCATGATTACTGAACATAAAATAGTTTGGTTTTAAACACATTCAGGTCTTCTGCCTCTCATACATGACAGAAATGTTACTTTCTAGGGCTGACAATATTCAGGTGTTGAAGCTCCTGGAAGCATAAGCTCCTGGCTTAGAGGAGAGAAATGCAAAGACAGGTGTCAGTGTCAAGGAACAACCCAGGTTTCTAAGCCTCTTGGCCACCCCTCTTCCACCACTGTGATGGCAGGAAGCTGTATGTTGCACAGCTGACAGGCTTTGTGACTAAGGCTGGTTTAATCCTGCAACTACCTTGTATGGTTGAAAGCAACTATATTACAAGTAGATGCTACTGGAAGTGTGTGAGCCACTAGCAGCAATGCCCATGTGGGTGTGTAGACAGATATGCAGGCATTAGAAAGCAAATTGGGGAAAAAAAATCCTAATCCAACCAACAACTATTTTCTTTTTTATGTTTTTCCTCTTTCTTTGTGTGAACAGTAGACAACAGCATTTTCCACAATTGTTCAGCAGTGGCTTTCCACTCGGAGAGTCACACATAGGGCTGTTCTCAGAATCATAGAATCATAGAATTGTTTAGATTGGAGGAGACCTTCAAAATCATTGAGTCCAACTATTAGCCTAACACTGTCAATTCCACCACTAAACCATGTCCCTAGCTCTGCATCTACACCTCTTTTAAATACCTCCAGGGTTGGTGCCTCAACCACTTCCCTAGGCAGCCTGTTCCAGTGCTTGACAACTTTCTCTGTGAAGAAATTTTTCCTAATATCCAATCTAAACCTCCCCTGGCGTAACCTGAGGTTATTTCCCCTTGTCCTATTGCCTGTTACATGGAGAAGAAACCAACACCCCACTTCGCTACAACCTCCTTTCAGGTAGTAGTAGAGAGCAATAAGGTCTCCCCTCATCCTCCTCTTCTCCAGATTAAACAATCCCAGTTCCCTCAGCCACTCCTCATCGGACTTGTGTTCTAGCCCATTCACCAGCCTTGTTGCCCTTCTTTGTACACTCTCCAGCACCCCAATATCTTTCTTGTAGTGAGGGGCCCAAAACTGAACACAGTACTCCAGGTGCGGCCTCACCAGTGCCGAGTACAGGGGCACGATCACCTCCCTGCTGCTGCTGGCCACACTATTCCTGATACAAGCCAGGATGCCGTTGGTCTTCTTGGCCACCTGGGCACACTGCTGGCTCATGCTCAGCCAGCTGTCAACCTACACCCCAAGATCTTTTTCTGCTGGGCAGCTTTCCAGCCAGACCTCCCCAAGCCTGTAGCATTGCCTGGGGTTTTTGTGACCCAAGTGCAGGACCCAGCACTTTGTCTTGTTGTATCTCATACAATTGACCTCAGCCCATCGATCTAGCCTGTGCAGAACACTGTGTTGAGTCTTCCTACCCTCAAGCAGATTGACACTCCCACCCAACTTGGTGTCATCTGCAAACTAAAGGGGGGGGTGCACTCAATCCCCTCATCCAGATAGTTGATAAAGACATTAAACAGAACTGGCTCCAAAACTGAGCCCTGGGGAACACTGCTCGTGACCAGCCGCCAGTTAAAACTCCATCCACCACCACTCTTTGGGCCTGGCCATTCAGCCATTTTTTTACCCAGTGGAGTGTACATCCATCCAAGACATGAGCAGCCAGTTTCTCCATGAGAATGCTGTGGGAGACAGTGTCAAAAGCTTTACTGAAGTACAGGTAGATAACATCCGCAGCCTTTCCCTCCTCCACTAAGCAGGTCACCTTGTCATAGAAGGAGATCAGATTAGTCAAGCAGGACCTGCCTTTCATAAACCCATGCTGGGGATCCCATGGCAGGAAAGCTGCAATAGCAATAGTAGAGAGTCCTGTTTAATCGCATTGTTTCTGACCCAGAGTATATTGTAACTTATTCCTTCCCTCTACACCTCCCTTCTACCCTGAGGCAGGGCAGGGGCACAGTTGGCACCTACATAGCAACATGACGACATGACGAAGGCTGCCTTCTACCAGGTCAAGCCCAGTAAAGGCAGATTGCAAGTAGCTAACAGAGGCATGAATTTATGCCTTGGAGTATGTTTTGTGAAGCTCTGACCTACTGAACCGGGTCTTAACTAGAAGCAGCATTTTATTTACATGCCAGGAACCCAGTTCAAGACTTTTTTTGACATTAAATAGTTTACTGTTAATCCGTCACTTCCATTTGCCAGGCTGGCTCCTGAGCACCTCAAAAGCTATAAACTAGAACATCAGAGGAAAGCAGGCACTCAACATACGGGAATCCAAGGCAGGACTCTCTTTTATGGAGTATTGATGCTGAAAGTAAAACACTTTGGTCCCTTACTCCACAGCACATGAGCTGCCATGGACTCAGCAGACAGCAGATGCACTTACTAATTACTACTAATTGCTGCTGTCTAGACACCATGAGAAGACTAAACTAGCAGCCTTGTTTACAAATCAGCAAATACTTGCACACTTTTCTGGTGTTATTCTGGATTACAGTGTGCTAAGTCACTTGTGCTGAGTTTGCATACAATAACGCCAGCAAGAATAACGGTTTGCATCCTTTTCACAGTAATCAGGACAATTGCATAAAGTGAGGAGAATTGGAGGGTCAAGCCATCTGTTGCTAACAACATTAATTTTCCTGCATCAAATCCTTACTGTATTTTTACTAGCTTTACCACAGAGGCAAGAATTTTTCTGCATTAAACTCTCAGTCAAATATCTATGAATAAGAAATGCTCACAAAGAAGGCTTCCAGCTTGTGAAAACCTCACAGAGATTTTGTGGTACAAACCACTTTATTCAACCTCTTTAAAAAGTGGATCATTCAATTTTGTTTGGTTTCTTTTAAACTGATGCTAATTTAAGTAGAAAATGTTAGTGCCTGCCACCCTGTTGTAAAAAATCTCCTTGTGATAGCTTTCACAAAGAAAAAATACAGCATGGACTTTTACAAAGCTGAAAATTTTTTGCTCTGCCTTTCTTGAAATAGTTTGTGATTGTTTCAAAGTCGTGAGATTGTAGCATTCAGCATCTACTCATCTTTCCTGCAGAGGCTAATATACGGATGCAAGCATTAAGCAACAATTTCAAACAGTTTAGACATGAAGTACATATAGTTTCTATCATCTTCCCTCCACTGTGTGTTAGTACATCTACCATTTTTCTGCCTCATGGCGTTTTCTCCCTTTTTAGCTATCATGAAAACTAAGTGCAATATTTCACGCATCAGACAGACAACATCTAAAAACATCTATTAATGGCACCTGCACAGGAATTTCCTACCTGCTTCACACTGGTCTTGTACAATAAAACCTTCCAAATGAGGCTGCATAACAGAGAAGGGTTAAACTGAGTCACTGGAGCAGCAAATGAAAACAGAATAATGTGGTGGCACATGGAAACGAAAGAAGCAGATAATAGTTTTTTGGAACAGTAAAAAAGTCAGGAGGGGCCAAGTTAATGTATTTTTCTCTACATAGAAATAGAGATTTTTTACATATTCTTCTTTCCTGAATGGGAGAAGAGCTGTCATCAAGAAACCATACCAGAAGCCAAAATGAGCCTGAAATTAAATTGGAAATATTGAAACCGAGGTCTGTCTTAAAGTGTTAGACTGTTAATGTTTCCATTTCTGTAGACTGCGCACAGGCCTTAGATAAAGGCTAACAAGAAGATACTAAGGTCTGGAGAATGGTGCGTAGTATTACGGTTTGAGCACATTTGTGAACTGAATTGGCTGACCCAAGGCTGAGATGCTCTGAGTCATCATAGATTGAGGCAAACCATATCCAGCAATCAGCTAGGCAAGCACAGATAGACCCTGCTTTGGGAAATGATGAGCTGTAAGGTTTCAGGTAGCTTCTTTTCAAATCACCCAGTAGAACCAGGAGAAACAGGAAACTGGTATAACCAGTGGCAGCCTCCTCTGTCAGTATCCCTCAGCCAAAGTGTCTTCGTTTCATGGTGTGTCTATGTTAGTCAGTCCTGCCCTGTCACAGCACAGCTGGCAGCCCTTGGCTTCAGACCATGGCTCCAGGCAGGGTCTGTGCCCCAGGCTGGCACACAGCCTCTGCATGTGAACATACACCATGTGGAGAGGGGGACAGGAGGTGTCTAAGGCATCTATTCCCTGTACGTGCTTTCCTTCCCTACTGTCATACATTCAATACTCTTTTTCCCTCCCTCTTAGCTGCAGTACAATTATGGTGAAACACTGATGTTACTTCTTTTGACTTCTCTGACTTGCTCAGCATTTGGAGGTTTGGAACATATTTGAGTTAGAAAGAAAAATTGGTGAAAGGACATGGGATTTTTGGACACAGAAAAACCCCTCTATTTACAAGAATAAACAAATTCATGTTTTCCAGGGCACACAGGGGACCTAATGTCCAGGAACAGCTATCCAGTTGATGGCTTCCTGCCTCCTTAAGAGAAATCTGACCCAAATGTTCTTTGTCAAGTCTTTATTTAGTGCCAAACTGATGTATTTCCAGAAGTTTTGAAAAATTTTTCTTTATCTTTCAAACCTTGTGCTTTCCTCACTTCTATATTTCACTCTTCTTCAAAACGCCTTGTCAAATCTCTTCTGCCCAGACCATTTGAATTTGTGAACATTTCCCTATTCACCATTCGTTTTGGTTGGAACTACATACTTTATTCTCCCCTAAAGCTCTCTGAAACGCAGTACGTAAAAAGAAACCTAGCACTTCCAAAGAATTTCAACCTGTGCTGACGTTCTCAAGACTCTTCTACTTCAGACCAAAGTGCATTTTCTTTTGTATTTCCAAACATTAGCCCACATTCCCTTGAAAACAACCAAGAAAAAAAAAAAAAAAAAAAAACGTGGATTGATGTCCAAGTTCACACAGTCCCTCTGTCCACAGCTGGCCTCTCTCCAGCTCTCACAAGTCCCAAGACACATCTTACTTACTCTTGTTCTTCATGTTTCCACTGATGCCAGGTGGCTGTTCTCTTCTCCTGCGTGTCTGCTTGGGAGAACTGGGCTTTCCAATACACAATTATGTCCCTCCAAAGAAAAACATTCCTCAGCAGGAACCATAAGGAACAATAAATCAGAGAAAAAAATAGGTTACAAGCTGTACTTAGGGTCTGAAATGGTGGAGAATAACTCTTTACGAAGGACAGAAAAATGGCACTGGACCAACTGTGTTTCGTCAGTTATATATGTGGGTCATTTTCTTATGAATAAAGGTTTTATTGTATTTCAGTAAAACTCAGTATTTTGCCATGTATTTCATCAAGGTCATTAATTGATCTGTAAATCTTGAGGTATCCTGATAGTCCTGGAGGCTGAAGAACCTCTGAGTGTTTGCTAACACAAACATAAGAGGCTGATGAGGTTACAGGGTGTTTGAGAGCATAAAACAAAACATACTGGAAGACTGTGAAGAAATTTCCTAAAGTACACAAGGCTAGTAACTAGAAGTTATATGAATTTTCTGACTTTGTGTTAGCACTATGAAAAAATTTCGCTTGACTGCAGGTATTGTCCCTTGCTTGATGTAGAAGGGAGGGTGTATTGAGCTTTCAGAAGAGCTTTATATAGGAGAATCAATAGCAAGACCGAACTAGCTCTGCAGGAGGAGACAGCAGAGAGCAGTGCTGATGGTCAGTCTGCAAGACTGGCAAGTGAGCACTTGTCTTGAACTCAGAGTCAACCACTCAGTCAAGAAGATTTGCTGAAGCTGAATTTCCAGCCAAGCTTGCAGAGATGTTTTCTTGTGACCTTCTTGGCTGAAATTGTCCCCAGTCGGAACTCAGTGCTGCAAGATCCACAAACCTGAGGTTGCAGCCGTCATTGTAACTCAAGGCAGCCACTGGCAGAGGACAGAGAGTGATTGTGCCTGCCACGACAGCCCCTTGCTCCACCCCGCTACACCCAAACTACTGCCATAATTCACAAATGTGTCAGGGCAGAGATGATTTCCTTTACAAATGTGTCATTTGGAGTTCAGTTTGGTAAGCAGTCCAAGCAGCACCAGTGGTGACACTGAGGATAGTCAGCTCAGATCAGATGCTTTCACAGAGAAGCTCCACAGCACCTTTTCTGAAATCCCATGGAAAGTAAGGTCCATTATGCTCATCCTTTTATTTCTATTTTCTGCAAAAGAGAATGCTAATATCCTTGTAGGAGGTAGCTGAAACATATACTGTTAGTGGCTATGTTAGGCTGATTCAGCCAACAACCTGCTCAAAGCAGAAAATAGTGGGTGTTGAAGAGGTTGGGGCTCTGCCGCCACCTTTTTTTGCAGGACACACTCATGGCCTGCTGCTGTAGGTACAAGAGTACCCACTCTCTCCTCAGCTAGACTACATCTCAAGGGAATATCAGCTCTTTGTATCTGCTCTTGGTCCCAACACGTAGTAGAGGTCTGTAGAGGTCTCTGCCTCTGCCTGACCTGTGAAATTACACTCCTACTGCAGGATCCCCCACCATGGACCCCCCAGGGATGCGACTGTCCATTAAGGTACTTAGTCGTCAATAGAAACTTTTGGATCTAATTAATTAGTAAGAGCTGAACCTAGCCTTTCAATACTTTCTTGACACATCTACACTATAGCTCAGTTCCTGCTGGAAAACCACATTTTGTAGTCCTACGCCATTTTCTTCTACAGTTCCAAAAGCAGACATTTTGCCCCACTGCAGCATGATTCTGGTGTCACCCAAAGGACACAAGGTTAACTAGCTGTTCTGCTTATTGCATTGATATACAGTCCTGGGCCATGCCCGCAGCATGTGCTCACCACCAGTACGAGCAGCAGCAAGGCAGGCTGCTGCGTGAAGCGTGAGATGCAGCTTGAAGATTTATTTTCGGCTCACTTCATCTTGGGTGATCAAACATCAGACATGTCAATGCAAGACCCAGTCCCCAGGGCAGCAGGGGCCAGCGGGGCGTGCTCCTCGCACCCAGGCACTGCGGGATGCTCGCCCCTCTCCTCTGGGGATTGCAGGAGGCATCTCAAGGGCATGGACCTGACTCCTGGGACCAGCAGATGTTAGTGTTTATGGAGGAAATTGTTTTTGGAAAAAACAGCTTCCAAGGGACTGTAGCTAATGTTTAAGTAGCAACATTTTACCCAGGGAAAACTGCAGTGCTTTACACTCTAAATAAGAGAAGAGAAGGCTAGCACCACAACAATGTGTAGGCAGGATGAAATCAGTGCCTGATCCCCATCTCCAGCCACCCTCCTGGTGCAGCTCTCCCGGTTGCAGGGACTGCATTTTTACAGAAACACCAGCTGCTCAGGGCTGGGCCAAGCTGTGTGCCTCTTTAGCTAGTGTGGAGGGACGAGGGAGCCGCCAAACAGACAGGCACAGCTCTTGCCCCAGGGAAGCTGTCGACCCTGGGTAGGCACAGACCAGGGAGGAATACTGTCAGGTGAGGAAATTATGCTCTCCCTGTCACTACGGAGGTTTTGAACAGATAGCTCCCTAGTTGCACAGATACAACCAGGGATGCACAAATCCACTCTATCCCAGATGCTCACTGCAAGAGGGTGCATTAGTGGGAAATACACATCTTTCTTATTTTTGTTTTGGCCCCTGTGAGCTGCTCTGGACACCCATGCAAAATACAGAGCTGATACACTCCAGGGAGCACAATGAGGAGCACGGCACGTGCCCACAAAATGGTGTAGTCGTGGGTGCTGTTCCCATCATGATGTCAGCCAGCTGCCCTAGATATAGCCTAGTGTAGATACACAGATTCAGAGAAAGCAATAAATCAGAATGTGCTATAGTTAACCCTAGACATACAGAAATCATGAGTCATGTCCAGAATAACTCAGAGATTAGCTTTAAAATTTGTGGGTTTTGAAAAGCATAATGAATGTTGTGCTGCGTTTATTTTCCTGCCCGCCTTTAATACTTCAGAAATACTTTGATTAGATACGAAGTAACCATATGGGTTAAGACTGTAATTTTTTAAAAGCTAGATCTGGAAAGACCCTATAATAACCTGACTGACAGGGCTAAGACTTTCACCAAAAAATCACCACTGACAGTGGGAACTTCAGTACAATTGCAAAGGCTGCTAACACTGAAATGCCCCTAAGCTCACCCTTAATGGAGACTATGACAGGAACAGCCTCCCTGACTTGGTGTTAGGGTAAATATCCATGGAGAAGTTACTACACTACAGTTATCTCCCTGCAGTGCAGCAGCTTCTAATACGTCAACAACTTGAAAACAACTTTTCTCCTCCAGACAGCCTTTACCCCTTTATCTTAAAATAGGGCTGGGCATTCCTGTGTATCCTGGCTTTTTAGGAAACACCAGCCTGGACTTTTTAACCTCCCTGTCCCAAGCCTCCTGACAGTTTAAGTGACATAAATAAACCACATGCTTTTAACTCATTGCTCCAACTGCTTGTTTTTTGTCAGTACTAGAGCTAAGCCATGGCTGAGAAAGCTAAGACTTAACTAAATATCCATATATTTACTAAGCTGCTGCTCCACTGGTGAAATTTGAATACAAGGAAAATTTCGACAACCTTTGAACCATTGTGGTACCACTACAGTGAAATGGGATACAGCAGCTGATTTGCCCTGGGGCAGCTATAAAATAACTGGCATCCCGGCCATTTGTGGTTCAGCGTAATGGGGCTTTGGGTTTAGCCACTCCAGCCAAATCAGTCCCTTTCTAAATTTCCCATGTTTTTGTATTTAAACAAAGTCCAACTCTCCCAGGCCCTGTGAGGAGCAGCAAACCCGGTGGTCCTCATTTTCTGTTTTTTTTAAAAGCTGGGATGTATTGCTGTATTTCCCCCTCTACCACCTATTTTTTCTCTGTACTTACTTCACAGTCCTGTCTACCTCAACTGTTGATCCCAGGGAAACTTCCTCTGCTAATACTCACAGGAATAGAAGACTTTTGTAGCCAAACTGGTAGTAATTCTGTGGTTGCATGCATGTTTGTAAAGTTTGTTTTGTGTAGATTTAATCTGAGCCAAAGCGACTGGATGGAAGTTTCTGCTACTTCAGGCCGTGCACAGTTTCTTTGTCTGAGGTCTGCTTATCTTTGCCCATTAATCCCAGCTCATGTGACCTTTCATTCTGAGGCAACGTGATATTCAGAAGTTAAATATTCAAAAGAAGAAGATATGTGTCTTTTTCAAACTCTTTAAACAGTTCAGACTCACAAAAAAAAAACAAACTTCTGTGGGGCTAAAAGAGAAAAGAGCCCATTCTCTCACTCCTGCCTCCTCTCCCCACGAGCTTGCCCCAGAGGAGAGGACCTCTCCGTCCACAGGGAGAGAGAGATGTGGCTGAAAGGAACTTACAGCCATACCCAAAGCTTGTTTATTTTACAGAAGTTGCTGAGCTGAGGTCAGGAGGAACTTCTAGCAAAGAAAAAGCAGGGAGGCACATCATAGAGTAGTGGGAATTAGAGCTGCCACAGTCAGAAACCTGGGCCCCAGTGGATGCGCAGGCGTGCCCCACATTAGCAATTCCCCTCTCCAGGGAAGAGCTCCTTGCCTCGAGTCCCACAGGCTAAAGCCTAAAAGAAAACACAAGAAAACAAAAAGAAAATCTATTTAGGAGTCTTGAGAGGGCTGAAAAGAGACTCGGTCCTACAGGGAGTTTTGTGGAAGGGCTGAAATAGCTAGACAAACAACTCAAGCACCCGAGCGGGGCAGCTGAGCATGGAAATGTGTGGGGCGGCATGTGAGGCAGTGTGTGGGTCACCGCGTGAGGCAATGTGTGGGGCAGGGCCTCTTGTCCTGGCCACTGTCATTGTGCAGGGCAGGGGATGCTTTGCTGCACGCAGCCAGGCCGATGCCTCAGCAAGAACCGGAGAGAAGAGCAGGAGTAGGAACATCTACAGTTGTACTTTGGGTGAGAAGTAATCCAGTGTTGCTGTTTTCACTTCTTTATCTTCCTGCTGCTTTGGCCTCATAATTTTTAGTAAAATATTGTTTGGCAAGGCAATTGATCCTTCTTTGTAAATGGAGAAAATTAATTAACTACTCAGCAAGTAGTTTAGTTTAATTTTCCTAAACTTCTGGGTGAGAGCTTGAACTAGTCTTTTATTAGTGATCCCTCAAATTTGATCCTGGCCCTTGGAAACCCAGCAGTCAAGTCAGGACACAGGGTAATTATACCTGTAAAGACGGAGCTAGTGTCCCTGAACTGCGAACAAACAGCTGAGCACTGCTTGGTTAGCATGTTGTCCTCCATTTGTATGCTTGGTGATACATGGTGATACAGCACTCTGGTACTTCAAGAAACTTTCCCCACAGCAGATAACAAATTAGGGTTTTTTTTTTCCCCCTCCTATCTTTTTCTTGCTGATTTAAGTAAAGCTTCCAGTTCTGTAAGTCTTCCACTGCCAGCATATAATATCTGTTTAAGGGAGTTCTGCTGCTTTCCGATGTGCTGTGAGTAAACGGAAGCTAGCAACTTCTCATTTTGGTCAGGGTCTGCTCGGAGGACAATTTCCTCTCATCTTTAATTTGATGCATTACCATGGTGCTTTCCACTGCTGCAGTTGCGAGAATGTTTTAAACACTTAAGCAGTAGCACTGCTTTTGAGTAAATGTCCATCTGTATATTCCCCCAAGAAATGAGAAAATTTAGATGGCGTGGCATGCCACCCATTGAAAAGAGAGTAAGATCATGGTAAATTTCAGACATATAGCCCATCCAACTTTGTTCCTCTTTCTTATGTAATATTCTCTATATTTCCATAGATTTCTCCTTTTGCCTGTGAACCCCATCCTGCTCTTCTGCAACAGTGTAACTCCTTTGACCTCACCCTTACTGTAAAGTGGACACCAATTTCATGTTACATAGTTTTCACTGGGAATAAACAAGCCAGTGACATGCATTTAAATACCTCTCAGTTTGTCTGTCCTCCTAGGTATGTGCTCATTACATGCTCATAACATTTTATATTAGCTGTAGATCCACACAAAATTCTAGTTATACATGTACTTTAGGTTTTTCCTATCCCACAGCTGAGGAGCAATGCAAAATGTAGTTTATTGTAACTGGGAGGCCTTTGCCTACAAGTTGTCCAGACTGCTTGCATTTATCAGCAACACTGAAGCTGAGCTCTCAAAGACCTACTTTTCTATAAGACTGAAAAAACCAAACAAAAACTGGTTCGCCAGCTTTTCAGGTCAAAGTCTGGGCCCCTTTTTTTCCTAGTGCAATGGCATCCTCAGGTTGCTTGGGGTCTTTGGGCATTACTGCAACATAAACTTTAACTAATGATAAGAATACAATAGGAGAATAAAAAACCAACCACACGTAATAAGTTCTTCCCTCCACAACAAAGTCAGATAATATTCTTGAAGTGCTGTGAGAAAGACATTTTCCCACTGAAAGATTCCACAGGAAATAAGAAAAATCATCAACATATTGACATGATTGTCTAACTGAATTGTATGGGAATTTATCGAGTGTTAAAAGCATTTCAGTTTGTTAGTGTGCAACAGATGAAACCCAAGACCTTGGTGACCAGCCCTCAGAGCAAATATTTGCAAATGTTAAGGCAGAAAATGAGGTGTTACTTAAATGCAGGCAGTCTAAAAAGCCTCCCTAAACCACCCAACTTTCCAAACCCATGGACTGAGGATTAGCTTGAATTAATGATAAACTTGTCCCCTAGTTTTTTTTCTTCCTTGTGATGGATTTCTGAGAAGACTAAAGGGTCTCACATCCATTCCCACTAACTTCAGACCCTGCTTTCCCCTGTGCACTCCGGCAATCAAACACAGTATTGCAGATTTGCTCTCAGCCCATGAGAGCTCAGGAGAGTAGACAGGGAGAGCAGGGTTTGATTTGCAGAGCCATGGGAGCCCTTGGGCTTTGGCCACTCTTCCCAGTGTCCTGCTGTAGGTCAGGACTAGGTGTAGGTGTAGGTGCAGGTAGGTGTGCTCCTTGCTAAAACTAGTCACCCAAAGACACTTTTTGCACACAGATCTCCGCATTGTCAACACCCGTGTAGCTCAGTGGAGGGATGATGTGTTTTCTTTTATGCTTAAAAAACATATAGGAGCACTGGGAAGCAGGGAGGTGGCTCCGGAATCCAGTTTTAAAACATGAGGATGGATCAATAATGGTATTTATCACTTAGAAATCAGGATTAACACAAACCTCAGATGCAGTAAAAAATCATATTTACACAATTAAAATACAGACAACAGTTACAAAAGCTTTAAAAGCCAGTAAAAAGAAACAAAAACATAATTATATCTGTCTATACTTCAGATCAGCTCCAGAAGACTTCAGCCTTCTGCCTCTCAAGGCATTTACCTGAACTTAGTGCTTTTTTTTATGCACTTTCTTGTTCTCTGTGGCTGTAAAGAGACAAATCATATACAGGGAATATTCAACTGTTATGCAAAATTCCCTGATGTTGCATTCCTCTTTAAATCTTTCCTTCCTACCCTTGAATGATCCATATAAACATAATTCAGTCAAGGTGTTAATTTTAACCTTGTGCTTCTGGCTAAACACCCCTCAGCTCTCTCTGTCCACGAGGTTTATTCAAATACCAGCTGGCAAAAGCCATCTTCTGCCCAAACGATGGCCTACTGATTCACAGTGAAACTGATCCAAAGCACAATTCAGCTCTCAGGGCATTGTCTTAGGAGGATGATGGCGTTAAAAATAATTCCATTTTTTGCCACCTTCCTCTTTCACCTAAATGATTTCCACTGCGGGATTAACCCTCCAGCCACCCAAAGATGTGCACTGGCGTGGCTGCTGGGCCGTGCTGGGGAGGGAAGGAGCAAAGGACCAGCAAGGAGGGGACAGCAAATCGGAGCTGCTTGATCCGGCCTCGTAGCCTGGAAAAAAGTCCATGTATCTGTAGCCTCTGGATGCAAATGCTTGAAATGTCACTGATCCCACAGGCCCCCATATGCTCCATGAGCATAGCAAAAGGAGCAACATTTGCAAATCACTGTTAGCTCTAGGCAGTGCTCTGACTAGTTTCTGCGTGTCCCCTGCTCTGTGCTATCAGGGCACTGGGACATTGCACTTTTGCCCAGTGGAGAACCCAACACCACGGATGCTGTGTGTGAAGCTCAGTCCTGCAGTGAAACCTGCATGTGTAGTCTCTCCACTGACATAGTATGATGTGTTTTGCACTTCTCTGTCAAAAATCCTGACACTCAAGACAAGACGCTGCTGAAAATAGTTTTCTTAAAGGTAGCAGCTATCTTCAGCCAAGTCATTTACCAATTTAGAGTCCTGCTGTTTCAGCAAAAATTTTTATTAACAAAACAAACCTGTAGCCACTCCTGAAGACAAAAACCAGCTCCTAATCAAGCACCAGAGTCAAATATATCAACAGCAGTACAGTTACAAGCTCCTTTGTATTTATCATAGTGTATATTGATGGCTATGTGCAAAATACCTAGCAGAAAAACAGTGGCAATGAAAGCAAAGAGGCAGATGGATGCAAGCCTGGGGCCAGCAGAGTTAGATGTGCTGTTCCCTAACCCTTCTCATGCAGCAGGGTACTCACACAGAAATGTATGGCAATTATTGCCTTGGCTTGGGCGCACACGGATTTTCATGGTTGACTTACTTCGCTATCACCCAGTTACAACTTCAGTAAAGCAATGAAGCCAAAGAACTGCATTTTAAAAATAAGCATAAGCAGTGTCACAAACTAAACCCTCAGAAAATATACACAGAAAGGATGTGGTAAACATCTGTCAGTCTGCATCCTTTTAAAAAAATACCCAGGGGAAGTACATTTCATTACTGACTGTGCATATTTACCACAAGCTTAACCTTTTCATTGAATAATTGAGTATCCTTCATATTCTGAACCAGATGAATGGTTTGGGAGAGTTGTTAGGGAGATTAGACTGCTTGTAAATAATCCTGGCATTCATCCATTCTGTTCTCTCTAGAAAAAAAAGTCCATCAGTGAAGGAAGATCACTGCAGAGGGACATATTTCAGAGCACTGGTTTATGTAGCCACAGTTGTTCAGGACATGTTGAATCACTCAAGGAAAAAACTAGTTGCTAATGACCAAGGGATGTGCCTTATGTTAATTTCAGAAGATTCTGGAGCAACCTAGCAGTCTTTTCTCACTTGCATTGAGACTCACACTGCATGTAAAAAAAGGAAATTCATTAAAATCAGTAACTAAGCATTACTGCATGAATATTATTAAGCATACCTACAAGAAAGGATTAAGGTTGTTTGGATTTCTATTAAACTAAATAGTAGCTGAAAACTTCCTGTCTATACAAAGCATTATTGTTTGACAGCTACAACATTCCCATAATATACTTTACCCAAAGCTATGTGTGTATACACTCTCCAGCTTGACAACATTTTAATGTCATTTGTCTTTGAAAACTGAATAAGATAATATGCCAAGAGGACAGAGGTACAGTCCACTGGATGTCTGTAAATCTCAAGAGGTTAGTTGTGTCCCTCCAACCCTATTTTGTCTGCAACCAGCCTATTTTTAAAAATCTTCTGCTCTACTGCCAGGTGAAATGGTCATTAGTGAGGCGCAGGAGAGGAAGCCATAGCCCAGCACCTAGATTATACTTTGCATTTTGTATAATTTAAGTTTAGTGTTTTCAACACCTTGGAGAAACACATTTTGCATTTTTAAATGAAAGGAACAAAGAAGCAGCTTCCTAAGCCCGCTAATTTTCAAACAGGTAACTGAGGTACCTAAGATAGACATCATCACCTGAGATTGTCTCACTGTTCTTGGTAGAGAAAGAAGCCTTACAGGGAGGCTTATTGACCAGCTTTTGGGATGTGTGTGTGTCCATGCACATGTACGTGTGTCTGTGTGCTTCTAACTAAATGGCTGCCCTCCCAAACCAATCACCTCAGCTATATGCTTGCAGTGGTGGGGGGCAAATTCGTCAGTGAGGTATCAGTGGCTTTCCTGCCACAACAGGGCTAAGACTTACATGTAGAGAAGCACTGACTTTACGCACTTCATAGCCGCCTAAAGCCTGCAGAGGATGGAAACATGGTTTACAGCTCTGTATTTATTGCTCGACAAGTCTAAAAGTCTAGGACCTCTTTTTATACCAAACGAATCTTCACAGCGGTGACGTATGTTTGCAAACAGCAGGAGGTCAATGAGCCGTGAGAGGAGAATTTGCCCAAATGACTGTAGGTGTATTGTAAGTAACTAAAGCCTTTAATTCAGTTTTGCTCTTAGCAAACTGGAGCGTGATGAAAGATAAGCCTAGTTTCTCCAGTCAGGCATTCTGACACAACCCGTTGGGCATTTCTGTGCAATCATGGCCAGAAGTACAGGATTTGATTATTTCCAAAATCAGCAGTCAAAATCTGATCATTAGGATGTATCTGTCTGTGTTACTCCCCATGGGCATGTAAAGAAACTAACACAAGATTGCTTGAGGAGAATTGGAAGTGGCTGGATCCTGTGCCCAACCAGCCAGTCAAAATACTGCTGGTAGAAGTAGGAGCTAGACTAGATACGGCAGAAACCTTCTAAAAGTTTTTACTTTTGCCAGATAGTGCTAGCATGAGCTAGATAACTCTGCAGCATCAAGACATATATTACTGCCATGTCAAGTGATAGTGGGCAGTTATGCAACAAGACAACTGCTATTTTATTATCTATCTGTTATAGTTTCATAAAATACAACCCTCTTGTACTTTCTACAGAGTAAGTAGGAAGAAAACAGATATCCCATGCTACTCTTTTCATGCATGTGTCTTTTTTTTTCTTTTTTTTTGTTTTTTGCAAGAGTGATACATCTTAAACCTTTCAAAGTCTCAAAAGAAGCACCACCGTGTAGGAGCAGTAAGTGGTTTATTTATATTACATAACAGAAATGCTTAAGCTCAGACAAACCTGAACCTGGAAGCAATGTAACCACATCAGTGCCGCTGTTCAATGAGCCTGGTTAGCATAGCAAGACAGATGCAGTTTTTCAGAACAAGGTGGTATCAATCCAATGTAGATATTCTGACTTCGACTGGTGTTAGAGCCAGTATTTGCGTCACTCTCCTATGTAAGTACATCCTAAAGCCCAGAGTCATCCCACCTAACTTCAGGCACCTAACTGAGACATATCTGTTAGGAGCATATTTGCCCTAGTGTCACTGTATCCTGGATAAAGAGAGACACACTTTCCATTACCATTCAGATATTCAGAGACAAGCTCCTGTTTTACCTAAGCGCTTTGAAAATACCATCCTTTCTTTCCAAGTTTCCTAGTTTTGAACCCAGACTCGAAATCAAATGTTGGTTATAATTTCTTCCATCTGCCATATTACTCTCCATTCATTTATCAATTTATTATATATTACGTACATTAATACAAAATAGCTTGTGAAATCTTTGGAGCATCTATGTATTCCACTTGGTTTGGCACAGAAATTCAAGGGTTATTCCTCAAAAACAGGAAGTGTATTACATACACATTTACTCCGTGGTGTTACCCGGGACCCAGCTTCTATGTGAAACATTTTGTTCGACTGTTTTCATTTCAGGAGCAACAAACAAAATGCCAGCTGTGGACAGTTTCACATTTCTGAATCCCAAAGGCCAGTGGAAAAACAGGCATACACAGGAGAGAGGAATTGTGTGTTGGACATGGATTGTACCATTTTATGCTGAAGTAATCGAGGTAACTCATGTAGGGAGCAACTTCAGTGCCTGGCATTTGCATGCTGTGTGAGGAATGATGGGAGAAGAGACAGCAGCAGGGTTAATTTCAGGGGGCGCTGCTGCCATGGGCTGCCTTGCCTCTGACACCAACCCCAGCGTCCTTGTGCTCGCAGGTGTCTCTCCAGGCTGCCACGAATTCAAAAGTCCACACAGCACTTTATCAAAACATACATCTTCATCTTGAAAAGAGAAAATAAAGGAAAAAAGAAAATTTTTAAATAAAAGCTGCCTGTGGGGACTTCTGCGCAGGATTGGTTACCTGATGCTTGGTGCCATGCGAACAGATTTCGTGTGGCCCTTGGCTGGCGTAGCACGAATATACAATGCAGGCATCCTGGCAGTGGGGTCTGGACACATTAAATGACGTAGGAGTGATTTGGGAACCTCATGGCCTTGCGCTACTGCAAACATGTCCCAGAGCTAACAGTGCCGAGACACCACATCTCCACTGCACTCTCAGGGCTGGGAGGCTGCAGTTGCATGTGTAGCTGCTTTAGATCACATTAACTGCAGTTTTTCCTGGTGGCAATCCCGAAAGAGGAAAAAGGAAGTCTCCTGGGGGCTTCGCTTACGGGTGAGCCAGGTCAGCTTGCAAAAAAACAAAAGGAAATTCTTCTTGCCAGGATGCCATGGAAGGAGCCATTGGGCTTTCCTGTTAAGTATTTGCTTGCTAGTCATGAAGCACACTCCAGCCAGTATTTATGTAACATCAGGGAATTGTATGCCTTTTCCCTACTTCTTCCACAATCCTGTTTCACTTGAAGACATTTTGAGAGTCACTCCAACCTGCCTGTGTCCAGAGCTGGCTCTAGCACAAAGGGTGAGCCTCTAACATTTGTGGAGTATTCCAAAATCAAATTCCTTAAATATTTGTTTCAGGCACATTCCCAGGATTCAAGGGACTCTGATGTAATTATATTCTGCCTGAAATTTATTATTGGTTGGCACACACATTGCCTTTTTAATGCCTGAGTCCAGAGCTCATACAAATCACACTCCACACTCTCATTGCAAGAGCAAAATTGATTTCTCAGAAAAATAAAAGAGATATTTCACAACATGAAAACTTGCGTGTCAGAGAAACTTTAGCAAACTCATTGTACCTTCCCCTCACAGCCCCATGGCTGCTGATTGTGACCTCTTTTTATGCTTTAAGTTATTTAAAAATGACAGTCAAACAACTCCTGATAATGCAAAATTAGTATTTATTCTTCTTTGGACAAGGCTTCTTCCTGTGCCAAGCATCACAGCGATGAGCAAAGCAGTACCATGGCATGCCCACACAGGCCTCTCCGCTGCCTTTGGTGTGTTCTAGCTGTACACAGAATTAAAGAGAGATTAGTACAAAGAGACCTTGAAAGCAGGCCTTAACACAGATTTGCTTGGCTGATTGCTTTTTGCCTGTCACACCCTTTATGCAGGGTTATGCTGTCAGATCTGATACCTGTTGGACTGTGTCTGAAGACGCCTCTGGCTCTCCCTGCATAAGGAGGTGCAGAGGGCTGGGTTGGCAGCCGCTTTGGAGCCATCTCCTCCCAAGGTGGCCCGGTGCCCTGGCTATGCTGCCGCTATGTTATTCCACCCCAAAAACCTCGGGGTTACCCTTCAGCACTTCCCCTCCACAATCCCAGCAGGACGCAATGGACCCAAGAAACAAAAATTTTCCCTCTCCCGCAGCAGCATGCAGCGCTCCTTGCACAGGCACTGCGCCAGGCCAGCAATTGTGCTACGCTTAATCCTAGTTATTTTTACTGCACTTCTTGTAATTGTCAAAGACTCATTAGATGTTTACCCTTGACTGTCGTGGTTTGATACTGTTTGTTCAAAAGCTATGCTATGATAGCTAAGGTAAATAAATTTTTTGCATCACATTGTAATGAAAATTTCTGTCACACCACCTCAGCCAACCTGCATGCTAATACATTGGTCATTTTTAAAAATAAAACTAAAAATGCTCAGTGGAACTGCCTGTGGTTTTATTTTAGACACAGTAGGGACCTAACAGTCATATAGGAAATCACAAAGAGAAAATAAAATATTCCACAAATAGAAACACCTTGTCACCTTTCAACTGTTCAACACAATTTACAAAATACTTTGTGTGAATCAAACATCAGTTTGTAAAATATCTCAGCTAATTTTGCCCTCAGATTAGCAATTCAACAGGAATCACCCCTAACTGACTGTAGACAAGCAATGACTTAAACAAACTTTAGAGTTAAGGCTTATTTACACTTTGTTGCCTGGTCAGTCTGAGGTGTTCTGCATAAAAATATGTTGAAATACAACTTTTTTATTTATTTCAAATCAGCTGGTGTGTTAATGCACGTTGTTAAACCACTTCAGGAACGGATTTATATGTAGGCACATGGTAAAATGGTGTGGATACCTGCCTGGTCTACCACAGGGATGTCTGCTTCATCCCTTTCCTGGCTCACCAGTTTATTCTGTCTGCCTTCCTCCCTCCAGCCCCTCTCACCTCCCTTTCCAAATATTCACTGCTCAAGCGCAAGCAGGCTCCCAGACCTGCTCTGCCCTGTGCATGCCAATGTGTTGGCGAGTCTGGGTACCCAAAGCGATGACAAGGTGACAGCCTCAGTTTGGCCACATTTTGACTTTCTGATCCTGGGGGGTCTGCAAGGTTGTCATGTTGGCCCTCCTTCTCAAGCTACCCTTTTTAAGCCATTCCCCTCATTCCTCAAAATGGCAGCAGTGTCAGAAATTGTAGGAAGCTGGTCTCCTATTTCCATCTCCAAATACAACTAGTTGTAACTCACAGCGAAGGCTGCTACCATGCACATCTCACCCCCTCCTCTCAGATTAACTTGCCAAAAGCCAAGGTGGGAAGCCCTAAAAGGGAAAGGGTTTGAAGCAAAGTCAAATCCAGAAAAGAGAAAGTGTCAAACTTATATTCCTGGCTAAGACTTTGGCTTTGATCCAGTGCTGGGTACCATACATAGACATGAAAAAAGAGGACTTGCACCCAAAGTGTCCCAGAAACCACAGAGCAGACTCATCTGCTCAGCCTGTCTATGCAGCACAGGATTCACTTTTACTTCTGCAGCTCTCTGCTGTAAAAAACCATGGTGTATTTGCCTGCTATGCCACTTTTCCAACAAAATTTTCCCTGTCATTTGGCTATATTCTTCATGGCACTATTATCCAAGCAAAGCATTTTTTCTCCTTTATTATTAATAACATTTAGTTTGAGATAGTCTTCATTGTTTATTTCAAAATCTTTGATGCTATCTTTACACGTGGAGTTTTGAATCTTGAGCAATTCATTGCTTCCCCCTTTGAATAGTATAAACTCTGAATATGCCTTATATAAAAATCCACGCACAATATACTGAAAACCCCACCCCCCCAAGAAAAAGAAAAGTTATGTTCTTACACAGGGCATGATATTTGCTGTAACCATCACCAAAGCCTGTCAGAGAAACATATACCTTATTTCTAGGTGTCCTCTTGATAGGAGGAAAGGCACAGAGCATTGAGGAGTCAGTCTGCAGGAGCTGTTACAGCATTTTCCAGGGCAGTTCAGTGTAGTCGATGGAACTGCACAGAAGCGAGCCCACCTCTTCCTGCCACACAGTTTCTCCTGCTTTTGAAACAATTCTGTGAACTACAGCAAGCAGCACTCATAGTAGGCAGTGTTTGCAGATATTTCTGAACAGCACAGAACCCCAGCAGGAACATCTGTCTGTCTTGCAAAAATGCATTTCTTTCTGCAGCTACTCAGATGGGAATTACCGGCCCCTTTCTCCCACCCAAGTGCCCAGCAAAAAGATCCTTAAGCTGCAAGGAATAAAATGTAAGACCACTGCCCCAGAATGAATGGAAGAATCTCAGTGCCATAGGTGCTTCTGAGCACAACTCTCCCTCTTGCAATCACAAAAGGAAGTTCAGACCTTTTAAAGTTGATGGTATCATAGACGTTTTAGGATGTCCTATCTTCCATGGCAATCAAATGGACTTTAAAATGGCGAGGGGTAATAACCTTTTCTGTACATAAACAGATGTTTCTCAGCAAAGAATAGCTGTATGCTTTTTATCAGTAATCCCAACAGTACTCTGTAATTGCCACTGTGAAATTCTGTTAAGACCCCAGGGTGGAAGGCTAGTCCTATTATACAGGACAACAGCAATGCATACACCTAGTTCCACAGAACCACAGTATTGACTACTCACACCAAACCAGTTTGCAATTAACCAGTTATAACCAGGGATGGTCAATTTCCAGATGATGATTGCACTTTCCTTCACACCAAGCAGGGCTCCTGTGAAGGTGTCCATTGGGGCAGTGCTGGGAGCAGCTCAGCACATCACTAAAAATGTGGACTTTTGACCTCCAGAAAGAAATCAACTTGCTCCTGTTCACTGTGCCAGGTCTTAAGATTCATACTGCCCCAGACGTCATTTCTTTTCAGCCAAGCACAGAAGCATTTCTTCAGAAAGTGCAGCCACTGCAGGAAAGGTCTGGGAGAATTTTCCCTTTGATTTCAAGCTCCTCTTCCATGTCATTCATATCACACTGATCCTGAAGGATCCATTTGTTTTTGCACTGCTTTCTTAATGAAAGACATGAAGGACTAATGAACAGCTCTGGTGAAGAAGACATTCACTCCACAGACAGTGGAAAAGATGAGCAACACAAAACTCAAGGAAGAGCAGAACACGAGAGTTAACAGTGTATTCTGTAGAACAGGGGGAAAAAACCCAACGCCCTTCAAGAGAACTTTCCTACCAACAAATCCTTCTGGCTTTGTCTCCAAGAGAGAGACAACATGCTCATGAAAACGACTGTTGCTTTGCCACACATGCACTCTCACATAGATGTCCCTCTTGCAATTCCACCACAGTACATCCATTAAAGCAACCACTCTCACCCGAGTCATCCAGCCCCTGTATATTTATAGCACTTCTGTTATTATTTCACTCTTTTTGTGGGTGATCTCTTGAGATATGCTTCCTCCTGCATCCTGTGATTATTCATGAAAGCTATAAATACACAGCTGAGTGGGTCAGCACATCCCTCCCCCCTGTCTGAAACAGATCTAATCTACCCAGATACTCTGGTCCTTGTTTTCTGAGCGGGGACCTCTTCACTGCTACAAGAAGATGCTTGCAGTGGATATTGCGGAGACTACAGTGTCCGATGAAATAAAATTAGTAGAGGTGCATTTCTCCAGCTCTCCTGGGGAAAAGAAAGAGAAGGAATAGAGGCTTGTACAAGAAGTATAGGCAGATGCTTTATCTTCGCAGCCTCACATGACCCACAGCACAGCATCCACAGGGAAAGCTTCTCGAGTCTGTTATCTCTAACCAGCGGCCATATGGTTATACATGGAATCATGCCACATTCAACAACATCTTTTAAGACACTGTGTCATTTCTTCTCCTTCTGTGCTAGGCAATTATGCCTGATTCTCCACTCTTGTAACAGGAAGAATTCATATCAAACAAACTATTTTAAGCCACACTATTTTAAGCTAGCCATACATTAGAGGACGTTAACTGATAGGACGAGAATCAAGGTTCAACAGAAAACTCAACAAACAAGCCTGTAAAAACATCAACCACTGTCAGCATGACCATTAGTTAGTGCAGGACAGCAAATGGGGATCACAGAAATCCTCCAAAATAAAATCATGAGGCTCTTCAGAGCTTGCAGTGGTACGTAGCTGTCTCACCTAATATACTTCTGGTATCTGTTATTATAGACCACTTTCTTATCATAGGCATATCTCTTGAGGACTGCAGGAGTATGCTGAACATCTTCTGAGAGCAAGAGGCATAAGGTCCATCAGGTTCAAGTCCAAAACAATCATTATACTTTTTCCTTTCTTGTCTTTAAATGGCTGGGGGAAAAAATAATGTGAGTTCATTCAAATGAACAAATTTGTACAGAGATCCAGCTGAAACTCTGCCTGAAAGTAAAAAAAAAAAAAAAAAAAAAAA
>Ga0065711_1031872_pt1 | contig 28530 bp, 25 predicted proteins | sample Hoacrofraction12_FD_59098 | JGI IMG/M metagenome (GOLD analysis project Ga0065711, IMG submission 59098) | Hoatzin crop microbial communities from Cojedes, Venezuela - Epithelial fraction 12 v2 (version 2) | ecosystem: Host-associated > Birds > Digestive system > Esophagus > Crop | place... | reverse complement strand
CAGAGAAGGAGACTCCACAACCTCCCTGGGCAGCCTGGGCCAGGGCTCCGTCACCCTCAGAGGGAAGAAGTTCTTCCTCATGTTCAGACGGAACTTCCTCTGCTTCAGTTGGTGCCCGTTGCCCCTATTCCTGTCGCTGGGCACCACTGAAAAGAGTCTGGCTCTATCCTCCTGACACCCACCCTGCAGATATTTATCAGCATTTATAAGGTCCCCTCTCAGTCTTCTCTTCTTCAGGCTAAAGATTGCCTTTCTGCTGAAGCAACACTTACACTCGCTCCAGAAAAGTCCTAAAGACCTAAACCTTCGAGTTACACGTACAGACGCTGAACACAACAGACAAACGCTCCTCGAGTCTTTATTATCAGAAACACACATGCACACACACAGTATCTCATGATGAGAATTAAGAATACTCCAATCATTTTTAAAGAAAAAGAAGTCAGACAATAAACATGCTGGTGCCTTAAATACCAACTTCTGCAGGTTTTTTTAGTAATACTTTTACTGCGCTTGCATGTTTAAACACAGCAATTTTCAACCGCCATTGACCACGGTCCTTTCACTGTGTTGTGCTGGAGACACGGACATCTTTAGAAGTGTCATAGGCACTCACTGGTGCCCAACTACATTTTGGTCAAATTGTAAAGAAGTCTTGGACCCTCATGGAGAGGTGGCAGATGGAAATGGACTGTGAGCTGGAGGAATTGCCCTGTGCCAGGAGTGAGAGGTGGGCCATCCTGCTTTAGGACATGTGTTCTCCACTCCAATTTTTCTCCCATTATGAAGGCTGAGAAAACCAATGTAAGAGGCACAGATCACTCGGACTCTCCAAGGCCTGAAAAGAATGGCAACGCAACAACCATGTTAAAAATGAATTCATTATTCTTGCAACCAGCAGGAATTACAGTACCAAACCAAGAGCAGATAACCACTTCAGGTGCCGGCACCATTTTGGATGATCAGTCAGCATCCAGCAAGGTGTGCTGGGCACCAGCCTTCCTGAAGGCATCTCTCTCCGACCCGTGCTCAGTCATCTTACCCCACTTCACCTCCAGATCCAAGACCTGACCCACTCAGGAAACATTCAGTCAGCTTCTGAAGCGGTGACTGAGCACCCACAGCATGGCCACATCTCTCCCTCTAGAAACTACTAAGTCCTTCCAACGCCATTTCCACCTACAAACCACCCTAGTATCCTCACCACCTTCCTTTTCCATACAAAGAAATCTGAGTCAACTGCTTCACTACAAATATAGCTGTTACACATCTGGAACAAAGTGTTCCAGGACAACACTAAATGGGAGCTCAAGTGATTTACTGAAGACCAAAGCATGATCAAAACCAGAACAACTCTGTCCCGGGATCCTAGGATGTATCCAGTTACTCTCCCCTCCAGCCTTCTGATCTACCCTGCAGAGAGATTACCCAGGTCCTTCACAGAAAACACTAAGAGAAAAAGCATCAAGAGCCAACAACGTGCGCTCGCAGCCCAGAAGGCCAGCCGTACCCTGGGCTGCACCCCTAGCTGTGTGGGCAGCAGGGCGAGGGAGGGGATTCTGCTCCTCTGCTCCACTCTGGTGAGACTCCCCCAGGAGTCCTGCATCCAGCTCTGGAGCCCTCAGCACAGGACAGACATGGACCTGTTGGAGCAGGGCCAGAGGAGGCCAAAGCAATGATTCAAGGACTGGAGCACCTCTGCTGTGAGGAAAGGCTGAGAGAGTTGGGGCTGTTCAGCCTGCAGAAGAGAAGGCTGCGGGGAGAACCTTAGAGCAGCCTGCCAATACTACAAGAAAGCTGGGGACAAACTTTTTAGTAGGGCCTGTTGTGACAAGACAAGGCCTGATGGTTTTAAACTAAGGAAGGGCAGATTTAGACTGGATACAAGGAACAAATTGTTTACAATGAGAGTGGTGAGGCACTGGAACAGGTTGTCCAGAGACGTGATGAATGCACCATCCCTGGAAACATTCAAGACTGGACGGGCTCTGAGCAACCTGGTCTAGTTGAAGATATCCCTGATCATGGAGGGGGGTTGGACTAGATGACCTTAAAAGGTACCTTCCAACCCAAAGCATTCTGAGATTCTATGGCACGGTCATGGCCATGTCTACACATCAGAAGACCACCCAGTGCCAAGGACCTCTGCTTAGACTGGCCCATGTAGAGATACTGTCTTGGACCTGCAACAGCAGAGCAACCTACCTGCAGCGCCGGGATGCCATGGCTGCAGAAGCACCAATGTACCCCATGACACAACCAGACTTCTATGTCAGAGGTACAGCCCATGGAGACGCCAGAAGTCCCCACTTCTCATCTTGTGGTCTCCATACAAGGTCACACAGCTTCCCTAGAACACGTCCAGGAGTAAACAATCCTACGCTGAACTCTGAGACACTGAGCAGACTATAAATAGGATCCTAAGAAGAAAGGTAGACCTGGAATGGACCTTCAGAGATCACTTCACTCAACACACCTCCTCTGTGGTCTACCAGGAGGAAATCAGTGACATGACTGCAGACTCCCTGCTCTTCCCTTGAAAATGCTCCCCCATCCCATTGTGTAGAGGAAACAAGCACACATATAAAAGGAGGAGGGGAACTGAAAGTAATAAAACCTCAAAATCTAGTCTAATTTTCTGTGCGTCAAAGCTGTTGCAATGATCCTTTAACCAAAAAACACCACTTGGTAACACTGATCAAGATACACTTCATCTGCCTTGCCCCAGCAGCCAAGCCAGAGGCCGGACTTCAGACCGCACCATGATCCTTCCTGAACGCAGCCTGGCAGACCTCACCGGTCCTCACACAGGCATCGATGCTGTATCAGCGACGAGCTACAGCAACGCTCCAGGTGGTGACATTTGGGGCGGGGGACATGCAGAGCACCTTCCCCCCGCACATAAGGGTAAGCGGAACAGCCAGTCTGCAGAAGACTCCTACCGATCCGGCTCGCCTTCCCAGAAAACTGTCACAGTGCCGGGCAAAAGGGTGCTCTCTTCACCACAGTATTGCTGCAATTACGCCTTCCCCAGCGCATCCGTATCACGTTCACTGCCGACAGTGTGCAGGCACATTGAGCAGTTCACATCAACTGCTCTCTCTGTAAAAGAGGTCATCAAACTACCTGCTGAGAACCGGACTGGAGCCAGGAACCCACTCCATATTGGTGCTCAGAGCAAGTCGGAACCTTCCTCCTCCTTCTTCAAATAAAAATCTCATTGACAAAGGAGCAGCATTCGCCTTTAAACTGAAAACGTCTCTAAAAAACTTGGGGGTTTCTCACCAGGGATTTTAAACTGAAATTTGTCATTCTTCATATCGAAGCAGCAGGTCTGAACTTTCTCTTCCCTTCCTTTTTTTTTTTTTTAACTTGGCTTTAAATTAGCCCTCTTCCCACAAAATCTCTCTTCTAGCTAACAGAGAAAAAGCAAAAAAGTCAGAGAGGTAAAGCCAGGATGGGGTAAACACTGCTTTTCTCCTTTCTCTGTGTGGGAGGACAAACAGTTAAGGTGTGGCAGTGGCTTCACATTTTTCATTTTTTAAGTTCAAACCACGACAAAACTGTGTATCACTTCTCCACCAGGTTTGCAAGGACAATCCCTAAATGTACTGGTATTCCCCTCCCACCTCCTTTCCTCCCCCCTCCAAGCCCTGAAAAGTTTGGGGTGAACTTGTGTAAACGCTGCAAATGTAGAAGTGAAGCGCCCAGCTTCATCCAGGGCCCCTCTGCCATCCCTTCCCCTCTCTTGGGTCAGCAGGTCAGGAAGCCCTTTCAGGAGACGAATTTAGGCTCCCCTGTAACCTGCCTCTTCTGGTGAAGGGAACAGGACAGTCCAAGCTGAATTAGTTCCTTGTGTTCACCAAGCAGACACCAACCTGAAGCAGAACCTGGCCTTGGTCTTCAACTTGCTGAGCCTTCTCTTTTCAGCAAAATTGAAGGAAAGGAGCAGAATCCCCCACAGCTGCTGGAACTGCTACTGGCTGGCAGAACGGCTCATAGACCACTTCAGAATTGTTTCTGTGGTCAACGTACATCCTGCAAAGAGCTTTCTCATACTTTGCCGTGCTCACGAAGGCACGAAACGCCAGCCGCCTCCCAAACCCAGCAGTGCTGCTGGCAGTGAGGCACGCGTCCAGGCGATCCCTCCAGTTCCCTTCACCCGTGAGACAGGTAACCAGCACAGCAGCAGAGCACGGACATTTTTCTGTAAGTAAGGTATGATATTGCAAGAGTGACAGGATGAGTTTGATGGCCAGCACCATCAGAAGGTGAAGGAGGCTGGGGCTTTCATTTGTCACCTGCTCATGTGAGACAACACCACAGATCTGATTATTCACGTGCTAAAACTGAGCACTTCCAAGCGGTCCCGATTTCTAACATAACAAATTTTCTTTAGCAGCAGAGGGAAGATAAAGATCATTCTGTACCTCCAGAGCTACAAATAATTTCCACTTTTTTTAAAAAAAAAAGTCTCCCTCAGCACCACAGAGCATCTGATACACAACTATTCCAGTGGAAGAGGGAGAAAGTGCAAGCAGCCCAGGTCACTCATTAGAAAAGCAATGTACTCAAGCTCTGTTTGAAACAGAAGCTTCTTTGGGAGAGGGGAGATACAGGAGATGAAGACGCCCTGCCCAGAAATACAAGGCAAACTTGGGAAGAGGCTCCACCTAGGACATGACCCACCAGATCATGCTGATGTTAAAAAGAGAATTTCTCCCATTTTGACACCACTGGAAGGCAAAAAAAAGATTAGAAAGCAATGTAATATTCAGCCAGACCATCTTGGCAATGTCTCCCGCTCTGTTATCATGCTTGGTAGCCCCAACCAAAATCAGCAGGCTGCAAAAAATGAATTGCTTCAAGTGAATCCAGTTCTTACCCATCTTTCCATCTACATCAGGCCTCCATTCCACCGGTCCCAGACACTCGTACCTTATCCTCCACTCTCAAGCATCCACCCTGTAATAACAAACATACAGAGAGTTTACAGATGAATTTTGACATGTCAATGGCGACAGAGTCTGAACAGGACCGCCCTTCACAAAGCATTCCCCATCCACCACCTGGGCTGGAGGAAAGACAAGAACCATTTAGGTGGGGACTGAGACCAGGAGCCCACCCTCCTCTACACACCCCAAAGGTAACACACGACAAACCTGGCAACTTTTTGTTCTTCAAATCTTGGCATAACCAGCTTATACTTGTGCCACAGGCCTCCTCTTGCTAAAAGCAGACTATCTTTAACATTTTTTTACATTATTTAATGGAACCTTAAAGCAACACTGTCTTTAAGGCATTACATTTAGCAGTATCCCAGTTGAAACAACACTCACTTGGGGAACAGACCAACAGCAGGACACAGAAAGTCACTCCCAGAAGCAGCCCGTCTTCAAGCAGAAACCTAAATTTAGCCCTTTCACATTCCAGCCAAGGCTCCTCAAGGCTGGACCAGCCTTCCTCTGGCACACAGGGGGAAAAAAAAAAAAAAAAGCCCTGAGTCTGGGCAGTTCTCGGCAGCAACGTATGCCCCATACATCCCTCTCACAAGCACGTCCCCACAGCCCTTCCAGAGCTCTCTGCCTGCTGCCAAGCGCTACTCGTGGCTATCTGCTCCTTTGCCCAAACCCGATGCAGAAGGGGGTTCAGTCACCTGGCACGCTGCATTTAGCCAACGCTCGGTGCCCAGCAAAGGGATTTTTTCTTTCCCCTCACTGAGGAACTTCACCCGAGCCTGCTGGAATCAGTCCTGCTCACCAGTGGAAAACCTCCTTTTAGCCTGAAGGAAGGCATAACCCAGCGAAAGGCAGGCAGAGCCACAGAAGGGATCAGCAAAGACCAATCCACTTCAGCTGGCCGATAGGCACACAGATTCCTCGGTCGTAAACCTGGGTGATAACAGGAGTGAAAGGAGAGACATCTCCAGCGCTTCGTCAGGCTTGCACGGAGAAAGACATTCCTGTCCTGCAGCCACCGAAGGCAACAGTGCCCCAAAGTCAGCAAGAGCTGTGCGTGCCAGGACACCGGGACGAATTCTTCAGCCTTACGCACCACGGACTGGGCAGAAACAGTAGAAAAAGGCACTTTGAAAACCTCCCAGCTCAGTCAAATCAATTTAAACGCAATTAAAAAAAAAAAAGAAACAACTCTGAAGTGAGCCGGGAATGATCGCAAGCGTGGATTAAACAGACCTTCTGCAGCTCCGGCGCCTTGGCGCTGGCAAGCGGGAGGATATTTATCCAGCCTATTTTGAGAGAGACGCGCAGGAAGGGAAAGCGATAAGAAAGCAGCAGAGGCGGAGACGTACGTGTGCCCCGACGTGCGTGGTTCCTTCTGCTGCTGCAGCTTCCTCTCACACAGCACCGTTTCGCCCAAGAGCCCGCGGCCGCCGAGGACCCTGCTCTGTCCTTTTGCAAGAAAAAGGAGGAGGCGAGGAGGTAACCAACAGGCTTGGAAAGGTTAAAAATCCTGAACCAGGCAGTCTGTGCAAAGGGGGATCGAGACAGGACAAGGAATAACAGCTTTAAACTTAGGGAGGGTAGATTTAGACTGGATATAAGGAAGAAATTCTTTACAATGAGGGTGGTGAAACACTGGAACGGGTTGCTCAGAGAGGCAGTGAAGGTCCCACCCCTGGAAACATTCAAGGCCGGGGTGGACAGAGCTCTGAGCAACCTCATCTAGTTGCAGATGTCCCTGCTCACTGCAGGGGGGTTGGGCTAGATGGGCTCTGAAGGTCCCTTCCGACCCAAAGCATCCTGTGATTCTATGATGATTTTAAGCGAGAACAGACAAACGCCAAAAAGCAGTGTAAAAATTCCACCCGATTATAACGGGAGCGGGAAACAGCCCAGATCTTCACTGCTTTTGCTTTCAAAATTGATGCGATGCTTCCAGCAATTCAGCTGCGTGCAGAGTTTGCACCAAGGGCCACCTGCGGATAGCCTGGATTAACCCTAAATTCCTGGGCTAGCCCAGGCTAACTCTCCCATCAGCGTAACAGGCTTTTCTAACAGCTTTCTGGAGACCTTCCAGACCTTTGCAACCCGTATCTAGTTACAAAAGCCTGCACCTACAGGAACCGTGCTAATGAACCCTGGAAAAACCAGGCGACCTTTCCATCAGCAGAGCCCTGCCCTGTGCTCTTCCCCATTGCCTCTGCCACGGCAAGCCCCTGAGACCCCACCACCCAGCTCTCACAGGCAAACCGGCCCCTGCACACCGTGCGGGAAATCCTCGCAGACACATCAGAGAAAAAGGGTTTCTGTTTCAGCAGATCTCTTCAGTCCTGAGACCAGCCAGCCTCCAAATTGGACTGCAAACACCGGCAATTTCCGTGGCTTCCCAAAAATACATACCAGCAGCTTCCTGTTACAGAAGGACAAATTCCTGTTTCTAGTACAAATTCTGTCCTTTTATTATCTCCCTTAAAAAACAGGGAGGGGGGCAAGACTCTTTGGCCAGGCTCTTTTCAGTGGTGCCCAGTGGCAGGACAAGGGACAACGGGCACAAACTGAAGCAGAGGAAGTTCCAGCTGAACATGAGGAAGAACTTCTTCACTCTGAGGATGACGGAGCCCTGGAACAGGCTGCCCAGAGGGGCTGGGGAGTCTCCTTCTCTGGAGATATTCAGGACCCACCTGGACAAGGTCCAGCCTGCTGTACGTGACCCTGCAGGAGGGTTGGACTAGATGACCCACAGAGGTCCCTTCCAACCCCTGCCATTCTGTGATTCTGTGAAAGGGAAAAAATATGAGCAGGGGTTGACATACTTCAAAGCAGCATCCCGCTGCTCCTGCCCCTAAGCTCCCCAATCACAGCCTTCAAGGGTCAGCACTCCGCAACGCAAACCAGCGAGCATCTGGGCTCCCACTTCGCACTCCACCGCTCCCACAGCTAGCAGAACACTGTAAATCTACTCTAAATCTCTGCTGTCAACGAACAAACTACTGCCCTGGTAACCTCGCCGGGCACAAACGCCTCCCGCCAAGCAATGAAAGCAAGAGCTCAGCCAAGCGCTGGCTCCCAGGGGTGCTGGGGCAATGCAGTACACGTATCCCAGGCTGGCGCCGTGCATGCGAGAGCCTTCCACTACTCCCGTCTGCTCAGGAAAATGGTGGAGGTCACTCACCTGCAGGGAAGCCCGGTACAGATGCTCTCATCCAGAATAAAAGCAGCTTTGAGTTGACTGAACTCAATTCTGCAGCTGAAGTGGCTCAACATCATTACAGCTACGTAAGCGCAGAGTAGGAGTATCCACACGAGAACCATACGCAAGGTTATCAATCCACTTTAAAAATTAATTACAGCTCTTCCCTTCACACTCCACACTCCTGGCTGGGGAGGGAGTAAGCAAGACTGAGTTCAAGGGAGACAACAGCAACATACCGCCCAGCTAGACACGACTCCAGCCTCTGTGCAGCTAAGTTGTGGAAAGCAAAGCAGGGGAGGAGAGGATGGAGAAGAGCAATTTTTTCCCTGGATTTGAGGGAAGACACAAAAATGACTGGAAGAAACTTACTGGGAGGAGGGGTATAGGATAGGGGTTAGGAAAGCAGTAAGAGTGCAGCCCAACATCAAGAGCTGGAGTCACCAGTGGTCTACCATTGACTTGAAATGCAATTTACAGTATCACCTACCCCAAAAAGGGCTGTTCTTACCCCAGGAGGCTCAGCATCCATCCTAAAACATGGCCTCTGAGTCGGGATGCCTTGCCAGCACCGCAACACGAGCGAGTGGCATCTCCCTCTGCGGTTCATCATCCCCAGGCTTCCAGGGAAAGCAGCACCTACCTATTCCTGCCTCAGCACCACTTCACACTTTGGTTTGAAGGTGTAGGGACACATCACCGTTAAAAAAAAAAAACTAATAAGCCACAGTTGCCCCTGAAATACAGCTCAGCTGGAAAGCTACTCAAACTAGCATTGCTAAAATTGGGACTTTCCTAGTTTTTTCAAGCAGCAGGGAACAACATGTTGGGCTCAGAGTTTAACAAGCAAGAGTCAAGCGGAAAAAATCTCTCCTTTTTAAGAGTTGACCACATTAACTTTCAGCAAGTTTCCGGGAGTCCTGCCAGGGCGCTGCAGTTTTGTATACTACGGAACTGTTAAAAATATTATTGTAGATGTTATTTTCAAAAAGCTTCAGGGGCCAGGGCTGGGGTAGTGTTAAAAACAACAGCAAAGCAAATGAGATTGTTTTAACGGCGAGAACACAAAGGTGTGCGTGCTGATAGCTCGGTCAAACAGCCTGCAGGCTTGGCAAAGATGGATTCAAACGCGAAGAGAGAGCCGCTGAAATATTACATGTTTCCTCACATCATCTCAACCTCATCCTTATAGTTTTGTCTAGGCACTATAGAACATTCACTCTCGTGCACACGGAACTGCCCTGGAAGTGGGATCCATATTCTGGGGCTACACAAAAGAAGAGCTAAATGTTGGTGACACTTGAGACACTCAAGACCCTACTCTCATGGCATTTTCCACTCAGGTTACCCAAAGGATGCGCCACACAGGGGCAGCTAAAAAACCAACCACTTAAGACCATGCATCTACGTGGATGTGGCACTTGGGGACATGGTTTAGTGGTGGACTTGGCAGCGTTAGGTTTACAGTTGGACTTGATCTTAAAGGCTTTTTCCAACCTAAATGGTTCTACATTTATGAGCATGCAACTGGGAGGGACTTTTTTGCAAACACGCATGTAACCAGGCCAGGTTTGCGGGCTTATCTCCCAAGTGGGCTCAAGGGATAAACTTCATGAGCCAAGATGAGGAGGAAAAAAGCCTTTCCCGAGCATGCACTGGTCAGGCTGCGAAGCAAGAAGCGACACGCACGCATCAGCACAGCCCATGCAAGGAGCAAGCCAGCACTCTGGGAACCACAGCCCATGAAACCCAGCAACCCGTTCTGTATGAATACTCCTCAGTTGAGGTTTCTTCTCCCTGTGTTGGGGCTTAAAAGCTGCTTAAGAATCTTTTTCACAGCATATGTTGCTGGGAGAAGAGATCTGTGCTTAAGAGCCCCCTGTGCACGATGGAGGATGCCTTTAGCGAGGGACGCAGCTGCCGCAGCTGGATCCATCGGCTGCTTCTACAGAAGAATCTCCTGAGCCATCCTGCACAACGTGTACGTAGAATACCAGCTTTAAAACCTGCACGACTCCTGCTGTTAATTCCACGACAGCCTTTTGAAACAGCCATTGAGATCTTCAAACCTACCCCCTCTCATCACTTCCTCTTCTCGCAAATGAGACGTTGCACGCAGCACGCTCCGAGAAGTTCTTTTTTTCAGTCAGCTCCTTTTCTTGCTTTACAGTAATAGTGCTTTTACCAAATTCAGTGAAATAATCAGCAATTTATACCGGCATATAAAATAGCTTTGATTCTGCATACAGATCTCAAACTTCTGGAAACTCATAAAACAAGGAAGCAAATTAAAAGGATTAGAAAGGACTCTTCTATCAGAAAAAAAAAAAATCAGACAACGCAGCCCTATCAGGTCAGAGTTAATGTATTTTTATATATAATATATATAATACAAAATATATAAAAAATATAATAGATATTAAAATATTTATATATATATATATAAAACAGAGAAGTCATGCAAAGCAAATTTCCAGAGAACACACGTGGTCCCCACACGTCTGGTTTTTCACTTGCACCAAGGTCCACACAGCGCAGAACCACATCTCTGCTGAGCTCGCCCTCGGGGCGGAGGAATCGCCTCCTCCAGCAGCCGGTGCGGCCGCAGCAACCTGCAAACACCCCGATCACAGCCCGCAGCCCACCTCAGTGCCACCATACACTGCGCCCAAATGCAAACGTTGAAATCGGGCACTGAAGTGACAAAGCGTAAAGGATCCTCCTCTCCCCAGCAGCCAGCCGAGCCACCGTTATCCCAACGCGCAGCCCTGCTTGCTGAGGATGAAGGTCTGCAGCTCGAGGAGAGCACTGTCCTGCACCACTTCACCTTTCACAGGGCAAAACCCTGTCCTCGAATCGCTATCTGTGTACTTCTACAGCAGGGACAAACCCTGCTGCACGCTACACCAACAAAACCCCTCGGACTCCAATGAACACACCCCCCTCAGCGAACACAGCAAAGGGGAAGGTGTCTCTCTACGTGGAAGATAAAAGCCAACGCAGAAGAGTGGTGTCAGTTGTTCCTCCTGTAGGTTTTCACAGCCTTATTGTTGTGTTTCCCCTCAAATGACCGAAAACTTTGTGGGAGGGAAATTAAAACAAAAAAAAGTGTATCTGGAAACATACAGATTCAGGCATTTTTCTTCTACGTATTTCTTCTTCCTTGGGAAAAAAAAGAGGAAGAAGAACCAGAAACTAAAAAGGAGGAATAGATACTAAAACCTTCAGATGAAATATGCTCTCAGAAAAGCATTTGTCTCAGAGCAAAATCTTCCCTGGCAAAAGCAACTGGGAGAAAAGCCCCTGCGCAGCACCCATCTGCTAACTGGCACTAGGAAGGAAGAGTCTCCATGAACGCTCCATGATCTTGGAGGTCTTTTTTTACTCCAAAGAGCTACGAAGCCAACATGGTGCAATGAAGAACCTGGCCTGAGAGCTGGCATCTGCACCAGGGACTGATAATGGCAGGATAACAGCAGGCAGGAACCAACCCTGTCTCCATAGCTTTGACCTCTGAGAGGTTGGACTTGACGATCTTGGAGGTCTTTTCCAACCTTAATGATTCCATGATCAAATGCATTACAAACTTTCTGACTGGTCCAACACGCTCTAGCAGGGAGGTTAATATCAAGTGACTCAGCTTTGGAGCAGGTAGGAGAGAGGTCCACCCCATCCCCTCGGTGGACAGCAAGACCTTGTAGCAGCATCAGGGCTTTGAAGCCACCACGCCATCTCTCACGCCCGTCCCACCTTCTAGCTGACCCACTTTCTCTTGCTTGCAGCATCCCGCTGATGGCATACAGGATAACGTCTGTATCTGCTATGAGTTGTCCTACCAGCCTTTGTACACCACCATTTACCCTCAACAGGCTGCAATCAATAGTCCCTCTCGCAGCCACCCCACCGCACAGCTTCCTCTCTAACAAGCTGCAGCCTCACCCCCGCAGCCTGTCTAGATTTGATTGATCACAACACAACTTCCCAATTGACTGCGAAGCCGAGGGATGAGGACTAATTGACCACTTTCTGCTCTCTCAGCAGCTGCCTGGTTATTTTGCTCCTTCCTCACAGGCAAGAAGCATGAGCTCCACAGCACATGGGGAGACCAGGACCTCAGGATCCATCCCCAAGAGCCACCACTGAATTTGCAAGGTCCTTTTCTTGCTCACGCCACTTCTGCCACATAATTCTGGATCAAGATTAGACCAGGGGGAGGAAGCCAAGCTCAGTAAGTGCTTGGTGGAAAGCAAAGGTTAAAAGATGTGCTGTGTTTAGGGGCAGAAGGACCAGGTTTCTGCACAGCCCCAGGACACTGCTGCCTCCACAAGCTGCTGGCTTGTGCATGCCATCGGTGGGGTGGTGATGAGGTTATGAAACAGAAACACGTGGGTCAGCTTTCACAGAGGTTTTGTTCTCCTTGTCCTCTTGACTTGTAGGTCACGTGAACTCAAGTACACTTGCCTTCGTGTGTGACTAAGCACAATAAAAAATGAACCATCAGCAGTGCAGGAACCAGAGTGGGCAGCACACAGCTATATGTTCACACTACCTAACAGGTCCGTAGAGCGTAAGTATTGCCCAAAGCCCTCAGAGCCTCCTAGGTCTGCACTGCCTCTCCTGCTGGCCTGTCACCATCCCCTTCTTCTGCAGTTGTGGCTCTGCAGAGCCCATGCACAGGCTGTCGCTTGCTGCAACACCAAAGCGGCAGCTTCTTCCAGACAATCACAGAATCATTAAGGTTGGAAAAGATCTCTAAGGTCATCAAGTCCAACCATCCACCCAACACCACCATGCCTGCTAAACCATGTCCTCAAGTGCCTCATCTACACATTTTTTTGAACACCTCCAGGGATGGTAACTCCACCACCTCCCTGGGCAGGCTGTTCCCATGCCTGACCACTCCTCCAGTGAAGAAATTTTTCCTAATACCCCATCTAAGCCTCCCCTGATGCCACCTGAGGCCATTGCCTCTCATCCTATCACTAGTTACTTGGGTGAAGAGACCAACACCCGAGAAGGAGAAGCAACCTTAAGTTGCTCACCCTGCACCACCCACAGCCATCACGTCATGGTGACCGGCTCCCTCAGCACAAGGCAGCAGGTCACAGCCGCAGTGCTGCGTCTCCTTCATTCCCCAAGCCCGGCGGGCAGAAGAAAAGCTGAGGAAAGGGCAGATCTCGCCTCTAAACCCAGCTTAGGGCATTGCAGAGCGTAAGGCTGAGAGCACGACCGCTCGCCAAGGCCAAGAGCGGTCTGCAAGGGAGGCAGAGCGATGAGTAATTTCCTCTCCTTCGGCGTCCAGCCTGCTGCAGCGCAACGGAAAGTCGCGGGCAGCAGAAGGCTGGGGGCCTTTTTGGCCGTCTCGGAGGAAACGTGACCTGAAGGCCTTCGGAAGAGAGAAGCCCATCACCCTCAAGAGTCCATGGACCAACCCTGAACTGTCAAGGCAGCTGCACAACAGCCCCGAACGGGAAGACCATCAGAGCAGCAGTTGCTCAGCTGCCCCAAAATCAGGTCACTTCTTAGGCACAGTGGGGAAACAGTCAACTACTTTTAGACGAAAGCTCTGGAGAAATACAGTTCAGCTCAACATTGATTCCCACGGCCCTGTTTACAGACAGACAGAACTAATTTCCAGGACGGAAAGAAACATATGCCTGCATATCAAAACAAAATACAGAAGCCTTTCCAGTTCTTCAGCTGCACTTCAGTGGAAACCAGAAGGCTGTCACGATGGAAAGATTTCAGTTTTCTAATTAATCCTCCCTGCTGAGAATTTAATGCCACTAACTGATGAGGAGAGGCAGCGTCCTGACAGTATTTGCAATTGCTTTGTACATCTTTAGACCAAGTTTTCTCTGAATAAAATAATAATAAAGCAGATTTGCTCCCTGCATGCACTGTGCCCTGCTCCAACTCCCTCCTCCCTAGAATACGTCTGGTTGAGGGAAGGGAGGCAAAGTCCATCTCGGAGCTCCTTTACAAGTGTTGGAAGTTTTCCTGGAAAACGTCATCTGCGATACTGTCACTTCCACAGAACATGCCAAGAGAAAGACCATCGGTGCCAGGGACGTGGTCCATACTGTGAAACACCCAGCCCCTACCCTCCATGGATCTAGGGGATAGCTTCTCCTGACCCAACAGAGCCATCGCTTACCCAAGAGATGTCCCAGAACACCCCCAGAAAACCGCACCAAATGCACCGTAACGTCAGGAAACGGATCCTCAGGCCACAGCACAGCCCCAGCGGCTCAACACAGTGTCACCACCAGCCAAAACATCTCACTGGTGGCAGAGCAGGCTTGGTCGCTCACCTGCACCATGGAACAGCCCTGGTCTCTAATCCTAAATATTGATCGCACATTGGTGTTGCCCAGGAGACACCTCCGGAGCCAGCGGAGTGATGCTAAATGCAAAAGCCAGCACAGTCTCAGCACGAGAAGGCAGTTCAGCACACGCCTGGGTATTAAGTTTCTGCTCCCATCCCCTACCTGTGTGGAGCACACACTCTAGTTCTTCCCTGAATAAGTTCAGGACAGAATCCATCCCTTTACATTCAACACTCGGCGATCTCAGTCTGGGAGACGCTAAGCGCTCTGAGCTGCAAATGAAATCAGGGAGTGTGAAATGATAAAAAAAAAAATTACACGTGCATGAGGCCGTGCTATGGTTACTGAGGAGCAATAAACGAAGCGGTGTTGATGGTCTCCAAGCTCTGGCCTGAAACTCCAGCCCTGAGCTGTTTGTCATGGCAATAGCATTCCCACCTGCACCTTTCTGACGTCTCCTCCGGGAGCCTTCACACACCGCTGTCATAGATCATGGCCAGCAGAGCCCAGGCCAGCTGTGCAGATGTCTAGCTGGCTGACCTCTCCCTACCAACAGACTTCTTTTTTTTCCCTTCCTATTCGTATTACCTACTCCATCATAAATATAAAGTAAAATTAGCTTATTCCTAGAATGTTAAAAAAAGACGAGCTGACGCCTGCACAAACTGAGTCCCAGCAAGTCAACGGAAAGGCTCCAAGCATGCAAAGAATGTCAAGCCTAGAGCTTTTGGCCCTTCTGCTACGAAATCCTACTGCTGCAAGCAACGTGCGCACGTGCAAGTCGAGTCAACGCGCGTGCACAGTCCCTCACCTGCACAGGCTGGCTGCTACTCTTCCCTACTACCCGGAGTAAACTACTCCTTGTCTGCCCAACAGCCTATTAATAAATGTACACCAGGGAGAAAAACTGCACGCCAGCAGGGAGGTGGACGAGATGATCTAATAGAACCTTTTCCATCTCTTAACTTTTATGCTTAATCACAGGATAAATATCTCCTGCGTTGTAGAGAAACACGCTGGCTTTGCTCGCCGGCTTACGCTGGGAGAGCGTTGCCCTCTGAAGACATCTCATTTGCCAGCTGTTCTTTCACTCACGCTAACAGGACTTACCCAAGGAGAGTTACGCAAAGGAGGACTTGCACTTGCCTGGCTTCAGTAAGCTCCGAGGCGCCCAAGCAAGCCCCCTGATCCCCGTCCCAGGACATCGTTTCTGTATTATCGCAGTACTCGCGCTTCTCTGAGCGCTCAAGCTGGATCCTGTCCAACGTGGAGAGGCACCCAACCAACTTTTGCAGAAAGCAGGTTGGCAAGACCACAGCCAGCAAGCATCCCCTCCATCAACCAGGCAGGTCAAGCCTCCTGTGACAGACTGCCAGAAAACAGCTCAAAAAAATAAAACCCAACCAGCCCCGAAAGGGAAATGCAAGGAACCAAAGGGTTTGGGGAGAAGAGAACCCAATGCAGCTGAGATAGCACAGAATGGAATAGAACAGAATGCTTTGGGTTGGAAGGGACCTTCAGAGCCCATCTAGCCCAACCCCCCTGCAGTGAGCAGGGACATCTTCAACCAGATCAGGTTGCTCAGAGCCCCATCCATCCTGGCCTTGAATGCTTCCAGGGACGGGGCACCTACCACCTCTCTGGGCAACCCGTTCCAGGGTTTCACCACTCTCATGGTAAAGAATTTCTTGCTTATATCCAGTCTGAGTCTCCCCTTTTTTAGTATAAAACCATTACCCCTTGTCCTATTGCATCAGGCCCTGCTAAAAAATTTGCCCCCTTCCTTCTTACACGCTCCCTTTAAGTACTGAAAGCGCACACTGCGATCTGCATTGGCGTGGATTCACGCCACGAGCAGCAGCAAGGCCCTCTCGTAGTTTTAAAATGCAAAAGCAGCGCGGTCACGCAGAGAACGGTCCGGCAGCTGCGTTACCCCAGCATCTCCCCAGCGCAACGCACGCGCCACCACGCAAGGTTTCGGCACAAGACCGTCGTCACAAACAATCCAAAGAGCGTTTGAGAGCGCCAAGGGCGCAGATCTGCAAATTTCACCACGTAAGAAAACAAAAAAAACTTTTGCCACATAAATTTCAAAAAACCAAACACCATAAAAACCCAAAAGCCACACAATCAAGATCTCTTGCAACAAGACAGACGCCAAGGGGTGGGGAAGCGACACTGGAAAGGGAGTCGCGGAGTAGAAGGCTCCGCTTCTGTTCCTCGCTCAGCTGCTGCACCACGGGGTGACCCTAAGCGTCGCCTGTTCTCATAGGATTCGGTGTTTTTCATGGGTACCCAGTTCTTGGAGTCACATGATTACATCAGAATCCACACTTCCTTTTTTTTTGTTCAAAAGAAGTACTTGCAGATGTCAAAAGTTGAAGAAAGACGTGTAAGTCATGAAGCTTGAAACACTCAAACAAAAAGAAATAGAAAAAAATATTATTATTTTTTTAATCACTATTTTAAACTTAATTACTCATTTTTTTTGGAGGGGGGAAGAAAGTGATCCAGAATTCTTATCCTCCAATGCTATACACTGGTAACCTTAGACTGAGCAGGGAATGACTTAAATTGGGTGGGGAGGGTTTCCAACATCCCCCTCTAAGTTACAGATGAGAAAATACAGCTCTGATAGCAACACCTGCCTAGAAACCAGCTAACCCCTTTCAGCTCCCCTGATGCTGGCCTCACTGGCTGAAAGACTGTTATGCACTGGGGAACAACATGAAGGCACAGCAGGTTAAAAATAATCATAATAATACAGCAGAACAGCTGGCTGAATTTTGCTTGCACTTCTTTTATCCAGCATCAAGCAGGGTGAAGCCCTGTAGGTCAGCTCTGCCAGCTCATCTGCTGGCATCCTCTGTCCCCAGAACTACCGGATTGACAGTCACTGGTGGGTCTTGCCCAGCAGGAATACTTTATGCAAATAATTAGCCTGTAAACAAGGATTTGACCTTCTGAAAAAGCCTTTGCTGGCTCTTAGGGAGCTCATCCCATGCGGCTGCTGAGCAGCCTGCTGTGATAGCCACCGTGGCACTGCAGGGACCCCAGCTGCCGCTAGCCACCACGTAAAGCGTGATGAACTGTGGCCCCACATTCAAATACCCACAAGCACCACAAAGAGAAGACTGCAGGTCAGATATATTTCCTTTTTTTAAAGAATCACAGAATCATAAAGGTTGGAAAAGACCTTGCACATCATCAAATCCAACTGTCACCCCAACACCATCATGCCTGGTCAACCATGTCCTCAAGTGCCACATCTACACGGTTTTTGAACACCTCCAGGGGTGGGGACTCCACCACCTCCCTGGGCAGCCTGTTCCAATGCCTGAACACTCTTTCAGTCAAGAAATTTTTCCTAATACCCAATTTAAACCTTCCCTGAAGCAACTTGAGGACATTGCCTCTCGTCCTATCACTAGTTCCCTGGGAGAAGAAACCAGCATTTGCCTCACTACCACCTCCTTTCAGGTAGTTGTAGGGAGCAATAAGGTCTCCCCTCAGCCTCCTCTTCTCCAGAATAAACAGCCCCAGCTCCCTCAGCCGCTCCTCATAGGACTTGCTCTCCAGACCCCTCACCAGCCTCATTGCTCTTCTCTGGACACGCCACATCTCCAGGTCACTGATCTGGGGTGTGCTGTGCTATGCATTGAGTACACTACATCCGTGGAAAAAGAGGGTAAAAGCTACACTTCTGATTAAACCAGTGGTCTTTACCCACTCTGCCCAAAGCCAGCTAACTAAGATGCAGAGAAATTCAGCAGAGAACGGGAAGGACTCAAGAGGTCATGGCACGCAGAGCAGCTTTGGGTGCTGGGTGCCTGCACAGGCAGCAACCCCAGGGCGCAGCGGTCATTGCCCCGACTTGAGCCCAACCGTGCCGTTCCTCGAGCAAGCAGGATTTGCTTTTCTTCAGCTGTGCAGGCAGAGACCAGCGCAAGTCGGCTGCTGCCGCCGTGCAGGACACGCACTGGGACAGAAAAAGGAAGCCACGCTGCTGTCGCTGGCAAGCGTTTCTGGGTTTCTGCATTATCTCAGCGTCGAGATTGCAAGGAAGTTGAGCACAAACCTGCTCGGTCACATTGTTCCCGCTCACCGCTGGCCAAGGGCCGGGCTGTCACGCTGCTGGGCTCCGGCTGTTCCTTCCCAGGACAGAGCTGCTGCCCCTCTGCAGCCCGGACCCGCTCCGGCAGCACAGCGGGACCCGCCGCTGCCGGCCCCGGCCGGGGAATTCACCCGCAGCCGAGCCCTGGCACAGACAGGCGCAGCACGAGAGGTCAGGCTGTGGAATATCTGTTAAATAACTGAACTCTGCTAACATCGCCGCATGCAGCGTCTGACAGGCCAAACCCTCGCTCCTTCCACCACCTGCAAAGCACGGGCACGTTGAACCCACCGCTCCGCAAACCATGGAATATTTTGGGGTGGAAGGGACCTTTACAGGTCATCTAGTCCAACTCTCCTGCAGTGAGCAGGGACATCTTCAACCAGACCAGGTTGCTCAGAGCCCTGTCCAACCTGGCCTTGAATGTTTCCAGGGATGGGGCATCTCCCACCTCTCTGGGCAACCCGTTCCAGTGTTTCACCACCTCCCTACTCAGACAATTACCTTCTGCCTACCGAGGCTTTTCCCTCCCTTCCCTCCACCTGCTCCCAGGTGCCTGCGAAGGGTGGCAGGACTTGGGGAAGACGCTGCAGAGGCTGCTGCAACCTGGTTGCAGAGGTGGCAAAAATCACTTGGGGACCTCCCACTATCTGAAGTTATCTCACAGCTATTGCTGCTCTGGTTCTCCTCCGGTTAACGCTTATCTTGCAGCACTTGGTTCTCAGGGACTGCCTTTAGACTGAGCAGACAAAACCAGAACATGAATTAAGAGTCTGCACATACATAACTTTTTTTTTAATTAAAAAAAGACATCAGATTGACTAAACACTAAAACACCTCTTGCTAGTACTCTGCCTTGCTGCATCGCTATAAAACAAGAGTCCTTTCTTTGAGCAAACATTATAAACAGAAAAGAAATTCAGGCAGTTATGGTTTTGTTTGCAGAATTTTCTCTGCATCTCCTTCTCCTTCCACACAAGGATTTGCTTTAAAAGAAAAATACCACCCATAACGTTTCTATGCTCAGTTTCTTAAGAGGAAAAATACAGCATGTGGCTCTAATGTTATTAATACCTTTCCTCTTCTTATGACAAAACACGACCATGAGACATGCTACGAAAACTAAACAGACGTGGAAGTTACAGGTCTTTTTCCCCCCCCCCTTTTTCAAATGAAGTATTTCATTAGGCGAGCTCAAAAATCCAGACTGCACATACAAAGAAATGAGTTTGGAAATCCCCCTCCCTCCACCCCCACTGCTATTTGCTAAGGAAACCAGATGCCCAAACCCAGCCAAAAAAATGATCTCAGCCATTCTTACGAGAGCCTACGGTGCATTTTCATGAGTCATGGAAAGCAACAACTCGTTGCTTTGGTAATGCTAGGTAAGCAACTGGTCATCCATCCACAACCAGGCTTTCAGCAGTAAGTCAAAGAGCAGACCGTTTATTGACAGATTATGTCAGTGACAGACCCAAAACAGAGCCTCGCGGCAAGTCCACCTCGCAGGAGGCTTTCACAGAATCACAGCATCACAGAATGGCAGGGGTTGGAAGGGACCTCTGTGGGTCACCCAGTCCAACCCCCCTGCCAAAGCAGGGTCTCCTACAGCAGGCTGCACAGGACCTTGTCCAGGTGGGTCCTGAATATCTCCAGAGAAGGAGACTCCACAACCTCCCTGGGCAGCCTGTTCCAGAGCTCCGTCACCCTCAGAGGGAAGAAGTTCTTCCTCATCATCAGATGGAACTTCCTGTGCCTCAGTTTGTGCCCGTTGCCCCTTGTCCTGTCACTGGGCACCACTGAAAAGAGTCTGGCCCCATCCTCCTGACACCCACCCCTGAGATATTTATAAGCATTTATTAGGTCCCCTCGCAGCCTTCTCTTCTCCAGGCTCAAAAAGCCCAGCTCCCTCAGCCTCTCCTCGTAGGAGAGATGCTCCAGTCCCCTCATCATCCTCGTAGCCTTTGTAAGACCTGCCAAGAAGCCTGTTTGACAAAAGCCTCCAGCAAAGCATTCAGCAGCCGGGACGCCCCACGGTCGCGGTCCCAGCGTGGCAGGGGTGCTGCTCAGCACCCCATCGCCCAGCCCGTGCCCTAAGCAGGCAGGGACATCCGCTGTGGGCAGCGAGCAGAAGGCAAATCCCTCAGCCACGCTCTGCCCACGAGCCAGGGCAGGTTGCAAACCTGCTGCCCGCCAGCCCAAAGGCCAACGCTGAGGCAAGCAGGCTTGTCCTAAGAACTGCAGGATGCGTCACCCACCAGAGCCCTTCCAACCATCCCAGCACACACACGCAGGCCTCGACACGGGCGCCTGAAAGATGTGCTCAAGCTTTCATCAGTCCCTGACCAAATTGCTGCTGCTTCTCATTTCTCAAGGACCGCAAGCTAACACCCAGAAGGATGTCAACCTGCGGTTAAAGCCGAAGGCCGCCGTGTCTACCACCACCTCAACATACACGCAATCAACATACACGCAATTTATCCAAGCACTGCAAAGCGAAAAGCGGGCTTTTATAATACATATCATATATATAATTTCCTTACCATTCTCTTTGGGTAAGGGAGGTTACTGCAGGGCACCACTCCAAGCCCTCGGTGACACCCCTGAACTTGGCCATGAAGATGGTGGTGCTCCATGATGCAGCCTAGATCCCCTCAGTCATGCCTATCCAGGGCACCCATCCATCCAAACCCAGGGGTGAGGTTTTGGAAATTCAGCCCAAGAAAGGTCAGGGAGTTGGCAGGTTCCCCCTGAAGCAAGAAGAGACCCTTTCCAACACATCCCACATTCTTCCACAACCACCTCCCACCTTCATCACGTCTCAGCCCAAGAAGGTCCCACGGAGGTGGGACACCCAACTGCACCTCTCCAGCAATGCACGCTAGAGCAGGCAAACCAGCTTCCCGTGTAACAATGAACCAGGCACTGGAAGTCCTGCTCCATCTCATCCAAACCCCCAACAGCTTTGAGACTCTGTGGCAGTCCAGGATGAAAGCAAAGTGTGCCACACCACCTTCCCATGACAGCCCCACCGGCTTCCTGGAAGTGAAGCTCTCCTGCACAGGATTTTCTGGACACCGACCAAGACTGGAGCTAGCTCATTCCCATCTCTGGAGAGAAAGCTGAAGACAGTTACAATCTTCAGTGCCTTTTGCGGTAGGTCCAAAAGCCAGTTGTTTGGCCTCCTGTAACACATCTTCACCCCTTACAGCCCCATCCCGAAGCTGACTGGGCATGCACCAGATGTTAGTCACACCGGCAGTGCTGCAGGTGAAGTTGCTGAAATATTGTGATGATTAAACATTTTCTCTCCATGTCTTGAGTCATCAGCCAGGTAACACGGTGACACACGGCACATGCATCTCGGGGAGAGCATCGTGGAGAGCCCCAGCAAGCGTCCCCACCCCAAACAAAAACAGGCAAGAGTGGGCATCGTTCCTCAAACCCTTCACGCTCAAAAGATCATTTCAGCCAAGCGAGGTGAAGCTGAGCAGGTGAGCAGACAGAGATCGTCGTCGTCGGGGTACGCAGAAACCAACACATTGGGTTGATGACTCAAGTCAGCACCCAGGAGCGAAGCAGATCCTCCCAGCCAGCAAAGCCAAGGCGAGCTGTCCCAGCTGAAGACCGAGGACGGGGAGCGGGAGAGCATGCTGGGCTGTGTGGTCCCACATCCAGGCAGCCCTGATGGTCCCCTCCCAGCCTCTGCACCCAGAAGGCTGCAAAAGGAGACGTCAGCAGGGCTTCTTCCCCTGGCTGCCATCACCAGAGGAGCAGCTCCTGGGGGTTAACGGGAGCCAAGCGCAGAGTTTTCCAGTGAAAACTCAAGCAAGAAGCACGACAGGACTCGCCCCACGGTGATTCTTCCAAGGCACTGCGGTCGGCTCCCTGCAGCCACCGCTCCGAGGGAACACGCAGCACTGAAACACCACCCTTCCCTGCCCTCTGCCCTCCGGCACAACACAGGAGCAGCTCGAATGCATCCTGCTGCTGGGTTTATCCCCAGGCAGCAGCAACGTTCAGAGCTGGACCTTGAACCTTTCAATAAAACCAATGATGCAACCAGCTGCGCACCGCTCAATACAGTCTCTGTTTATCTCTCTTCCTTGCCACCAGCACCATCCAAAGAGAAATAACCGAAATATCTTGCATAGTTCTCTAATGACTCTTGCTGCCGGCGCTGAGGGCCCAAGGAGCAGCACAGGCATTCCTCCAGCCTCTGAACCGGGCGCTCCGGTTTCCCAGAAGCCACTCGCCGAGCGGGAAGCCAGCGGCAGGACTGCAGCAGAGGGGTCAGCGCTGCGTTTCCGTGCTGGAAAGCAAAGGGAAGGCATCGAGGCTGCAGCGTGAGCACCTTACATCAGCAGGGAAAGCTCTGCACGAGCCTGGCCCAGCCTGGTATCTTCACTGCAGGATGCTTCATCAGTTCAGCGCAACAAGCCCTGCTCCACACTTCCACACTACACCAATGCCTTGACCAAACCGCAGCAGAAGCCAGTCCGAATTTCCGACCTGATTTCCAGGAACCGGTTATTCATCACTTACTCCCAGCCCGCTCTGCCCCACCGCCCCAGCACGCGCACTGCGTTACTTCTGCTGCAGGTATCAACCCATCGGCATCACCCAGCTCTAGATAAGACGATCAGCTGCCCGTCGCGATGACACCGCACTGATCCAGCACGCAAAAAAGGGACAGCCCACCCCCGGAGCACTCCCCGGGTAGGGGCAGAGAGGAAGAGGTGAGAGGCTGAAAGGAAGAGGGTACTGAAAGCAGGGTTTCTGTGCACGCACATACACCTTTCCTTCAGTCCACCTTCACCAACAGCTAGAACAGACCTCGCCCTACGCTTCCTCCCCAAGCCATCTTCTCCAACCAAGCCTTCCTCATCACAGCGCTCAGGCTGCCCCAACGCTCTAGCCCGGACCAGAGGTGAGATGTTCCCGCTGCTGAGCAATGTGCCCACCACCCTGTGTCCACCACCCTTCCGCAGGGTCCTCACGCCCTGGGATTGGGCATCACTGAAGCTGCCTTGCAGAGCAAAAGGTGCAAACAGCGCACTGAAGAGATCAAATCTCTGCTAGATGCTTTGGGGCTTTTATCACGGCGGGTGCTGCGCTATTTCCAGTTCACAACCAGGCGACGATGACCTGACCTCTGCTCAACCACAAAACCCCAGAGGCTGCAGTGCAAAAGCACTAAGCAATCTAAACAATCCACTGTCCTCATCACGATGGACTTCCATGTACAAGGACCGTTCTCAGCAGATACCTCCAAGCCTTCCTCCAAAGCTCTGCATCAAGACCAGCAGTAACAGAATCTGTAGCACAATACCAGGTTCATCTCTGCGCGTGACGTTCGGGCTAATGGCTGAAATTTTCAATTTCAATCCCCCTTGGGGATTTGTGGGCACTTGGAAGCCACTGTGCAAGAAACGCTTTCACGTGGACCTCTAAAGGTCCCTTCCAACCCAAAGCATTCTATGATTCTACGATCGAAGACAAACTCAACGGCTCCAGGACAGTCCTAACAGTGCAGGAGCACTCAAAGCATCGCAGAGGCCACACACACCCTTCAGTGTGTTAGATTTAAGGCATTCCCACCTCCTTGGCGAAGACTTCTTATCTCAAATCATTTTTCCAAAGCAGTTGTACAGAGTCGTTTTTCCTCTGAATCACCTAGCTATCAATCAGATGACGCTTTCTTGTTTGGCACGCGAGCTGCTGGCCACAGCAGGTTTGCAGAGCGCCTTTAATCCACCCAACCTGGGGCTATTTTTTCAAGCAATTTGGTAAATAATCACTACCTGAACACTCAGCCCATCCTCCCAGCCCCTCCAAGGACCTGGCCCGCACACACGCTGTGTACACAGCAGCCCACACAGCAGCTTGGCCGGCTCCTTCCAGGATCTGGCCCGCGCTGCCGGGCACGGCACGCAGCACCCATCGCCGACCGGACTTTGTCCCGCGCAGCTTCCACGGCGCTGAGCCGAACCCTGGCTCAGCTCCACCCTGGGTTTCATTGCTGTTGGGGCTTGTCCTCCCCGGGCTGCCCCAGACCATTTCACCGAGTGCAGAGTATAAATTTAGGGGACCTTTCACGGAAGCGACAATTAGTTCTGCATAAAACAGTGGCCAACATGGGTTTTGACTCAGGAGAGTGGGACAGGCTCCAGCCTACTACACATTCTCATTAAATTCAGAGTCCCTTGGTCCCCACTAAAATTTACATGAGGATCTTCCAGAGTAGGAAAAAGCATTCGGGGAATGCATTCGGGAGCTGAATTCCCTTCTTTTAGGGGGTCCAGGTACACCTTTCACTCCTAAAAGCCTCAGAAAGCCCAAGTCAAACCCTCCGGGTAGCCTTCACAGATGTCCCAAGAGCTCTGGGAGCAGAAGCTGGCACCTGAGACCAGACGTGGTGATGACACACAGCAGCACGTCCCCACCCCAGGTCACAGAGACAGGGAGCCAGGGCGAATCGCTGCGAGCAGCCGCAGGGCTCAGCCACGAACCGGCCCCCCCACCCAGCTCGCCAAACCCTTCCACCACAACCACCGCGGCACCGGGTGAGCCAGCTTCGGGCCAACCTCCTCCACGGGTCCCCACCGCGGGCCACGCTGATGCTGCACCATCCCCATCCCGGGCTGCGCTGGGCCCCAAACCCCGCGGCTCCAGAGAAAGCTCCCGGACCCACAGCCCCAGCGCTGGAACAAAGCGGGGAGCTGCACAACCCCAGCCTGCAGCCCCAAAACTCTTCGCTACAGCGTTCTCCACTTACCCTCCCTCCCTGTGCAATCAATATTCCGCAGGGAATAGCCTCCCAGCGGCTTTGAAGAAGGCAGCAGCTATTTTAAAAGAGATCTTTGCTTTTAATTTCTCGCGTTAATAAATACGAGCCGGGACAGACTGATTCAGTTGGACACTGGTGGCATTTTAGTGACTCATGGGAAGAGTTCTTGGCCGGAGCAGATCGGAATTGCAGAGGCAGACAGAAAACAAACAGAAATGCCCACACATCCACGCTCGCACATGCTCACCCGTGCCTTCACAGACAGGAAAGCACTCGCCTTGCCCGTCCGATGCTCGCCACAGAGCTCACCACATCAGACGAAGGCTCACGCCGCGCGGGGTACGGGGCAAGCCCGCGGAGACAGCGTGCTTCAGGCACAACCGAGACAACATTCAGCACCTCTGCATCTCACATGGCACTTGGCAAAGGCAGAAAAGATACCAGGAAGAAACGTGGTTTCTGGCACGCACGGCCGCATGCAGAGATGGGGAACTGCTCCCCAGAGGGACACACTGAAATGCCTGGTCACCCATTTCCCCTTCTGGAACTTAAATAGGGAAATAAATAAAGTCTGGGGGCCGGAGAGCGAGCCCGCCAGGCTGAGGATCAGAGGGCCATTTATAGCTTTTCTGAAAAGCGTCTGAGGAAGTTCAAAAAAAGAAAAAGTTGAGCTCCATATTGCTCTTCTTACGGCTCCGTCCTGCATTTTCCATCTCCCCAGCGCAGGGCTGACATTCTGCACATTTCTGGGCACAACATGCAGCAAAGGGAGTGGAAGTGGCTGAGCCCAGCAGCCTCCTGCTGCCATCGGGCACCGGCGAGCCCCGGCCCCAACTCCTCGCTGCGGGAGCCCGGCTGCGAAGGGCTCGGCCACCTCCCGAGAAGGGCTGGCACGTGGGACGCGTGCCCCTCTCCTGTGCTGGACCTAGAACAGTCCAGAGACTTGTAGAGAGAGAAAATGTGTTTCCTTAGACCAGAAGGATCTGGCAGAACTGTAGTTGAGTATCTCTTTTTTTCTTTGTTTTTTTCTTTTCTTTCAGTCAATCTTCTCAATTAGAAGAGCCAAAGGAAGCTCAGAGGAATCGCTCCCTTCCAATTCTCAGCTCTGAGGCTTTCTGCTTCTGCATGCAGACAGGCTCGTATGCTCCAAAGCCAGTCTGCGTTCACCGAGCAGTCTAATAAAAGATATCCCTTCTAACGGCAAACCCTGACTCACTTCCCTCCAGCCTCCCCCAGCAGGTCTCCGACGGCAGGGCCAGACCAACCAGCACAGAAAACCCTGCCAGCTTTCGCGTCGGTCCCCACGTCCAGCCGGGGAGAGCGGGGCTGGAAGCACATCACCCTCCCCGCCACAGCGGCACACGGAGCCAGACACACCGCGCTATCCTCACCGGCATCTTCCCGATCGGAAAATTCAGAAGAGGCATCGGGTCCAAGCCGCACGCTAACGCCACGAAGCACCGCCAAGCGACAGCCACATCTGGCGGGGGATGGAGAGAGGACCGCGCTCCCCCGGCTGCCGTCGGCGCCGGCTCTTCGCGGTACAGTCGCTCCATCCCGGATGAAAATCCCGACTGCAGCCCTTCGCGGGAGCACGTCTCCCTCGTGGGCTCCAACGGCCTCCAAAAGAAGAAACGCATCGCCCGCCGACACACGTTAACAGGGCAGAGCTGGGGGTTTCTGATGGAGATTGAAGACCCACGGAAAAAATCGCAGTACCGAAGAGAAGGAAGGTATAAAAGAGCCTTTAAACCCCCATCCCACCAGGCTGACAGCCCGTCCTGCCTCCACCAAAGGAGCTTTCACACGCCAGGAAACCCCGCACAGGCAAAGGCAGTGCCCAGCTTCAGACCCCGGGAAACCCTGAGCCCCCAGTTATAACCAGTGTCACAGGAGGGGTTCTGGAAGCCGGACCACCCGACGCAGGCATCACAGGGCAGGAACAAGTCCCAGTCGCAGCCCGTCTCCCACACGCCCGAGGAACAGCTCCCAGGAACCGCGCTCCGGGCACGAATCCCGCACAGAGCCACATCAAACCGCGCGTGCCGGACTGGAAATCAATTCACGAGGTGCCGCAGAAGGAAATTCCTCCAAACCGTTCACCGAAGAAGGGAAGGAGCTTGACCTTGGAAATCCCACTTAAACGCCGGACAAATCCCAAGCAAGCGCTGGATTTTCAGTCTGTGCACCGGCAACGCACGCGGACCCCGCACCGAGCCAGGAGCGGGTCCGCTTCCAACCACCACCGGCGTGCAAGGCAGGAATTGCAGCGGAGGATGGAGCGGCAGCGGAGGGCGAAGCTGCTCTCCGAGCTGTGCCGGGGCCAGCGAGAGACACGCTCGGCCGTCGTGCGGGGAGCCCGCCGTGCTCACCCACCCGCACCGGCACACGGCTCCCACCTCCGCGTCCGGCTGGGGGTCGGTGCCGGTGGAACGGATCCACTCGGAGCACCGGCTTCCCGCTGGCATTTCCATCGCTCCCCGGAGCCTTCCTCCCCGCCGCCCGCCCCATCCTCCCCGCTCGGGACAGGCTCTGCGCGGGGAGGACTTTGCCCACGGTGGAGGTTGGAGGGCGAGGGCCGGGTGTTCCCGCAGCCTCCCGCCACGGGCACGACGCTCCCATCCCTCAACCCCGGTAACGGCCGCCAACAGCCCGGGAAGAGCGGGGACCGCACGGCGAGGGCTGTGCCGGGGAGCCCCGGGGACGGTAAATCCTCGGACGGGGGGACGGGGGGGATCCCACCCTGGGGAGCCGCTCCAACCCCCAACCGGCTCCCCAAACCCGGGGTGAGGGGGGGACGAGCCGCCGCTTGCACGGCTCGGACGGGAAGCGAAACCACCGCAGCCGGTGCCGGCTGCGAAACTCCCGGTCACCAATGGGAAAAAAATAAAAGATAATTTAAAAAAAAAACCCAAAATATTAAAACAGTAGAAGGCGGAGCGGAGACTCACCGGCTCGGCTCCGTTCGGCCCGGCCCGGCTCGGCTCGGCGGCAGCAGCGGGACGCGGGGCGGTGCGGGGCGGTGCACAAAAGCGGGAGGAAGCGGTGACGCGCGGACCGGCCTCGGCCAATGGGAGAGCGGCGGAGGAGGGGGTGGGCGGAGCCCCGCCGGCCCCGCCGCCGCCACCGAGCGGTCCGAGCGGAGC
>Ga0065711_1031871_pt1 | contig 28530 bp, 5 predicted proteins | sample Hoacrofraction12_FD_59098 | JGI IMG/M metagenome (GOLD analysis project Ga0065711, IMG submission 59098) | Hoatzin crop microbial communities from Cojedes, Venezuela - Epithelial fraction 12 v2 (version 2) | ecosystem: Host-associated > Birds > Digestive system > Esophagus > Crop | place... | reverse complement strand
CTGCTGTAGGTGACCCTGCTTCAGCAGGAGGGTTGGACTAGATGACCCACAGAGGTCCCTTCCAACCCCTACTATTCTGTGATTCTGTGATTCTGTGATTCTGTGATTCTGTGATTCTGTGATTCTGTGAAGTGCCGGGACCTGCACTTTGGTCATAACATCCCCATGCAATGCTACAGGCTTGGGGAAGAGTGGCTGGAAAGCTGCCTGGCAGAGAAGGACCTGGAGGTACTGATTGATAGCTGGCTGGACATAAGCCAACAGTGTGCCCAGGTGGCCAAGAAGGCCAATGGCATCCTGGCTTGTATCAGGAATTGTGTGCCAGCAGGAGCAGGGAGGCGATCTTGCCCCTGTACTCAGCCCTGGTGAGGCTGTACCTGGAGTACTGTGTTCTGTTTTGGGCCCCTCACTACAAGAAAGACATTGAGTTGCTGGAGTGTGTCCAGAGAAGGGCAATGATACTGGTGAAGGGTCTAGAGAACAAGTCTTATGAGGAGTGGCTGAGGGAACTGGGATTGTTTAGTCTGGAGAAGAGGAGGCTGAGGGGAGACCTTATTTCTCTCTAGGCAGAAGAAGGCAGATGTTGGTCTCTTCTCCCAGCTAATTAGTGATAGGACAAGAGGACATGACCTCAAGTTGCATTAGGGAAGATTTAGATAGGATATTAGGAAAAATTTGTTTATTGAAGGAGTGGTCAGGCTGCCCAGGGAAGTGGTGGACTCACCATCCCTGGAGGTGTTCAAAAAACGTGTAGATATTGCACTTCAGAACATGGTTTAACAGGCACTGTGGTGTTGGGTTGATGGTTGGACTTGATGATCTTAGAGGTCTCTTCCAGACTTGATGATTCTACTATTCTATGATTCTGTGAAAAGTCATGTATCCTTCCTAATTTATACTCTTCTGTATAAACATTCCAGGATTTTCTTAGCACTTTTGGTTATAGATCTGTAGTGAGAGCTCATGTTTGGCTCATAATCTACCACGACTTTTCTAATCCCAGCCAGAACCCGTGCCTTTCTGGGTAGATTTCTTTCTTTACAGCTCATCATGTTAAGACAGGAGTTGTGTATTTATGACCACATTATCAAGGTGTCTGGATTACTCATTTTTGTGGTTTTTTTTCCCTCTTTTTCCTTCAGTAAAGGAAAGTTTTCCTTCAGTAAAGGAACTAAACAACAGAGTACAAAAATGAGTCTTTGTAGGACCCACTTGGGGTGCACCTCTTTCAGGACAATTCCCTATTAACAATTAATTTTTGAAAGATATCAGTCAGTTTTTATTCATTTTAATATAATCCTTCTTGGTTTTGTTTCAAATGACATAATTATGGGAAAAGCACAGGATATGAGTTATATAGGAAGGAAAATGTGAATTTTTTTTTTTTTTTACACATAGAGCATTTGTTACTCTTTATCAATTAGTGAAAGAAGCACCTGGGAAAAATCACCCAAAGTCACACCATGTGTGGCAGACAGTTTTCTTCTCCTAGTTCATTTGTGGCTTAAAGATTTGTGATAGCAGTTTTACATGACCCAGAGTGAGCTTCCATTAACTGATTTCCTGGAGGAGTAATTAGAAGGAAATGATTTGCTTTTCTAGTCTCTGCTCGACGTTTACCTTAAGTCTCAAAGGTGAAATGAATAAAAGTGGAGGAAAAATACGCAAAGCTAAAAATAACACAAAATCACACATTTTCTTTAGTATTTGGTGTATATGTAATTTTATGTCATGGAATTAGGTAGTACTACAGTTAAACTCATTCAAATCCCATTGGAATATTTGGCAAAGAACACAAAATTCCTTCTAAGACTAGTACACTTTTTTTTTTCTTCTTATCTTGACCTTCCAACTTAAATTGAAGAGTGCCATTGTATCAGACTAAAATTTAACTATGACTTTAAAGATTGCCTTTTTTTATGGCACCTTCACTCAAACAAAACTTATTCTTGTCTCCAAAAGCAGTTCAATTACATTGCTATTCCGTAGACTTCTTACTAGGTTCTGGGAAATTATCTTTATTTGCTCCCATTTAGCCAGTGCACCTCACTTGCTATATCTGAGAGCAGAGGAGCATTGTACTCTATTTGGGTACATGTGGAGAATTGTACTCTATTTGGGTACATGTGCATGTATGCGTGTGTTTTCTTTCTCCCATATTCTGAGCTGACTGCGGTCTATTATCCGAAGGGAAACTTTAGAAGCTATATCATAGTTCAGGAAGCAGGAAGTGGCTTTTGATAAAAGGCTTCCTTTTTCTCCTCCGCAATATAACTGGGACATTTCACAGTCGATTACTATAATATCAGCTTAATGTAGCATTGATGTACAACTAAGAACTTTAACAACATTTTAACACTGGAAAGAAAAATTTGCTAACAGCAGAGATATTAATTAGCAAAAGGTGGCCTGCTTTGGTTAATTACTAGTCCAAAAGTTCCTTAAGCTTGTCACCCCATATCAATTTTTTGCAGGTTTGCTTAGAGAATAGTTTAAAAGCCAGAAAATCAGCTTGCCAGAAAGACATGCTGCTGCTGCAGAACAGTTTTTGCCTGAAACTCCAGATGGATCATATGTGCACAAATTCCACAGGACTGAAGAGATCTGTTATATCTATTTTTCCACACAAACATGAATATATTTACAAGGGAATGCTCAAACTACTGATTTTAATCACTTAATTTGAGCAAGAAAAATTTTATTCACTGATAATAGATACAGTCCCTTAGAGTAAATTAAAACTTGGAAAATACGATGTCTGAAAAATAGACAAAAAAAAAGAAAATGAACTTTTTGCCTTAAATTCTTAAAATGGTTTTGTATTTTCTCTTTTGCTGAAAAGCTAGAAGTATGGGTTTTTTTCAGTTTATACGTATCCCCATTTTTTGCCAAAATTCAAGAAACTGTTCCTATTACTATTAAAATAAATTTTATCAGAAAAAAAATCTTATAAAATGAATCTAATCTGGAATTCCTGCAAACAATTTGTGATCAAGCTATTATCCTTTTTGTTGCTGTTTGACATTATGCCATCTAAATTCTTTCTGAAACATGTGCAATGTAGACAAGAGTCTACACTGAGTTGTTTATAGAGTTCACAGCAGGTGGATCAAGAAAGCGCAGCAAAACAGGATTCTTCAACTCTTCTGAGCCAGCTCTCTGTCAGGTTTATCCCAAAACTATGGACTTGTAAACTCATCAGAAAAGAGGAAATGTCACTGTAAACTCTAATGTCTTGTGTGTTGCCACATAGTGCTAAGACTCATTCAAGGCCAAAAATTTTTGTGACTGCACAGAAAGATGCTAAGAACTTTCATAATAAACAGATCCTCTGCATTTATACTGTGGATTTATTTTCAAAATTTTAATTTTCGACAATTAAACTGAAAAGTTCATATCCCAAGACCACAAACACCTGCTTTTTACGATGTATTTAACATGAGAAGAGTAGTCTGTATCAATAGCAGCATGACAAATTAAATCATACGTTTATAAGATACATTGAGCAATGAAGTGTATCAGTGGAAGACTGTTATCAAACAGTTTTCCCTCTCTTCTTTCCTTCCCTACCCTACTCTTTGTATTAACACTGCAAACTGAGTAAATAAACCAAAAGAAGCCAAAAGCATTCTGCTCGTGTTTGCGAATACCAGTCTGGCAAGGTCAAATTGAAATGACATCAGAACACTTATGGTAGTTACTAACAAGCAGCCAGAAACCCCCAGATCTCATCATCTGAGGTTATACTGGAATGTGTGCTTGAGAAGATTGCACACATATATATATATAGATGGATATATAGATACATAGATAGATAAACACACACACTCACACATACATATGCACACTAGAACTACTCTGGATCTTTGCGTGTCCTTGTTTACTATAGTTAGTATGATATCACTGTAAGGTAAACAGCTGCCCAGATGGTTAGTCTGCTGATTGCAAACTTTGTGGGCCTGTTTTTCTCTTCCCAAGTACCGTAAATTGTTATTTCAAAGTGGACTGAATTGAGATTGCAAAATGCCGAAATACGATTAAGTAACACTTTCAAACCACTTTGCAATCATTTTGTAAAACCTTAACTGATGAGCATGGGCAAGGGAACCATTTTATTGCATTTAGCAGATATTTCCAAGGTTTGATATTCAGATAGACTTTGATAGCATTTTAACTCCTTGCTCATTTCAAAGTCTGTAAGATTTCTCAGTATAAAGTTTTATTTGCCCTTGCTGTTTGCAATATGTTTCCTGAAAAACTGATTTCTGAACAGCTGCAATGATAACCAGAGAGCAATGGAACAAAAAGGTTTATGAAAAACTGCTAAACTGCTACATGTCTGTCCAGCACCGTTTTTCTTGCCTTTTCATTTTATTTTTTTTTTAAGAAATAATCGCACACAAAAATAATTGGTTGCAAGAAATTCCAGGTCATAAAGTAATTCTGTTCTTTTCCTTCAAATGATCCTATTTCAAATTCTATGTCTGAATTTCAGAACTGGTGGATATACAGACGATGTTATAAGAAATATAGCTAATTTGCATGTGTGTGTCTGCAGCAATTTCAAGTACTGTTTGAAAACAGTCTAACGGAGTTTATGTACAAGATTATTCTCATGTCTGTGGTTACTGCCTCTATCTAGCTATGCCTGAAAGCTGTTAAAGCAAAGCAAAACCTGTACTTTTTGTGCAAACAAATATCAAAATTTTGAAGTTAAAATATCTGCTCCACTTTTTTTGTTTTTATTGCGGGATTACTACATGGCTGACAAAGCACGTGGAAATAGATTATTTTTCCTTCTTACTTTAGATTAAATGCTACCTTAATTGGTAGGTTTCATTGGATGCAGAGCTCCTGTTCCTTTAAGGTCTTTCTTCTAATTTGTTCTAACCAGTTTGTAGAGCATTATGAACTGGTTCTGATTTTCAGATATTTGGGAACATATGTAATAACATGCTACTTTTAGTTCAGCTTCTGTTTCTCCATTAGTAAGAATCAGTAGAGAGTTATACCTGCTACTGAAGAAAAGAATGGATGTGTTAGGGAAAGGGGCAATTTACCTATTTGTTGGAACTTTCTATGTCTGGCTAAGCAAAAGGGAGTATGTAACACACTAGCAGGGTCTTTCATGCCATAAAGTTTTTAAACTGTGAATCCTGTTTCCTGGCTTCTTTTACATACAATCTTCAAAGGAATCATTTCTTTTGACTGTCATTGATGTGCCTTACGTCAAGAAACTAATTATTCAAAGAATAAGAGGTGGCAAACACAATAGGAAATTTTAAAGAAATCAGATGAACTTTGAAAATGGAATTATTATATTGCTTCCCCTGATTTTGGGTGCCTTAGTGCATAAAAATCCAAGCTTTTCTTATCTCAGACTTCATGTCTCTGAGGCATAATTTGTGGTTTACACTCAGTCTCTAAAGGATTTTATTTCACATCTGCAGCTGAGAAAAAACAAAATTTAACTTAACTGCTAGTAATCCCTAGAGAAAATGATCATCCTGTATTAGTTCGAGATTATCAGAGGGGTATTCATTAAAGTCCCAGAAGAGCAAAGCATTTAAACTTATGCTGAAGTGCATCACTGTTCTGCAGAGCACTCACTGTGGCATTTAGACATATGTCTAAAGTCGAAAGCTTCAGCACTTTATTGAGTGTGTGGTGCCTGGTAAATTGAAAGTTATGTTTTCGCCTCACATATTTGTGAAAGGTAATGCTGGTCTTTCTGTTTTGTTATCCCACTATTGTGTGGACTGCACAATTATTAATGCAGTAATCCTTTATTCTCAGAAAGGCTCTTTCTTTCTTCATCAAAATAAAAAAACAGCCAGGCTTGACCACCTCTGTCGTCTTCTTCTCTTTCCCCAGAATGGAATTCTTATCTTATTTCTATCTGTCTCTCAGAATTCCTGAAGTTATCTGATACTGAAATGGAATGGGCTGAGTAAAACCCTTCAGAATACAGGCTACTCTATCAAAATATCTAAATAAAGTTCAGCTCAGCAATGGTATATTTCTGACCTTTCTGACAAAAGCATCAAATTATAATTTAAACTGAAACAAATTAAAGAATCATTGTGATATTAGTGATTTGGTATATATATCTATATAAAAAAATTTATGTTTATACAAACCACTGAATTTGTACAACTAGTATAATTCATGGAAGCAGCTTCACCAGATTCCTGCTTCTTTTAAGTAATATATTATCAAAGCAAATAAAATATGATATTATTGTAATTTGAGGTCCATGAATTGTAAGGATTTATGTGACAAAAATTTTTATTCAAGCTTTATATCATTTTTCCTGAATTATCATTCATAGACCTATACTTTAACCTTTATGTCTTTTCATGTATTGCTTGTGGTTGTGTTTCAAGGATATTGTTCCATAAAAAATTTCTATATCAAGGTTCTCTAATTTCTCTGTGAAGCTTTTATGTAGAAGTCAAAAAACTTAGAAAGCTTAGTAACCTGTTGAAGACAAAAATACATCTAGTTGAAAGGTTAGATGTGATCCATATAGTTGCACATGAGATATATAAGTAGGACAAACAGAAGTTTTGTGGTAATGCAGGCTTTACTCATTATGGGAAAAATTCATTGGAGTGGCACTTTTAAGCGGTCTAAACTTGGCACAAGAACATTACTTTCAATAAGTAATTTCTGACCAGAAGTCTTAGAAGAGAAAAATGTCCTGAATCTGATGTATATCTTCCTTTACACCGTTTCCTTTTATTCCCATCACTGCTCAACAACTGTAACAACCACTTCCAGGTTTGCCCTTCTGCATGCTTACCAGTAGAAAGACACTTGCCCTTTCGGCATCAGCTTAAACATGAAGGACTTTCTCAGATCAACACAGTTACAACTACAGCACTTGCAGAACTGTAAAACATTGTTTTTGCAAAATATCGGCCCCATCTGAAATTACGTGAATTTATGTCAATTTCATGAAAAAGTCTGGAATTTACTTAAAAGAAAGCAATTTATTTTCTTGTCACATTTTCTAATTTACAGAGTTTTACCTCTAACAGTTTTGGAGACACTTACTTTCTCTGTCTTCACACATTTACTTGGTGACTTGACGATACAGTCTGAATTTAGGGAAACATTTCATTAGACCTGAAAATTGTCTTTGGGAAAGGAGGATACTTTTTGTTCCACTGCAAAGAAATAATCCCTCAGCCTATAACTAACCTTGATATGATCCAGAAATTTTTTTTTATTATTTTTGCTTAGTAATAAAAGAAATCATCAGCTAGTTTCTGCGTGCACATCTCTAAACTTATCTCTGCTGCAAGACTTGTAGGTGGTGGGCTTTGTGTGACATGAGGCTTGGGATTTAGATGATACTGTACTTCCTTCTAAAGTAACGTATTTCCTCCTAAGTTTCCAACTGTTGTAGCAAGTTCTAAGTTTTGTAAGAGCTGGCATACTGAATTGGGTGCAGGCGCGCAGGTGCTGGCAATGGTGGGGACTGCAGGGGCCTCTGTGAGGACTAGCCGGGGCTGCCCCGGGCCTGGCGCAGGCGGTTACAGCCATCTCCAGCTGACCTCCCACAGGGCACAGCTGAGCCACTCAGCCAAGATGGTGATGTCTCTGGGAAAACAGATTTAAGAAAGGGCATTAACACCAGAAAGAGGAGAGGAATGAGGGGAAAGAAAAAAACTGTGTGAAAAAGCCCTGCAGACACCAGGATCAGAGAGGGAGAAGCGGCACTCCAGGTGCTAGAGCAGAGGTTCCCCTGCAGTCCATGTAGGAGACCATGGTCGAGCAGGTTGTACCCCTGAAGCCCATGAAGGACCATGCTGGAGCAGATATCCACCCTGCTGCCCATGGAGGGCCCCATGCTGGAGCAGGTTGATGTACACTGAGGGTGGCTGCAGCCTGTGGAGAAGAGCCCACAGAGGAAGCAGGGGAAAGCGTGAGGAGGAACATAAGCCAGAGAGGAGCTCTTATGAACTGACACAAGCTCCATTCCTCATCCCTCTGCAATGCTCAGGTTGCAAGGGGAAGTTGAGTATTTGGAAGTCAAGGAGTGAAGCTATGTCTGGGAAAAAGAGATGGGGGTGGTGGAAAGTTTTTGGTTTAATTTTTGTCTTTGTTTCTCGGCATCCAAATCTATTTCTTTTGTCAATAAACTAAATTAATCTTCTGCAAGTTGAGTCTGTTTTGCCTGTGACAGTAACTGATAAGTGACCTCCCTGTCTTTGTCTTGACCCAGGAGTGTTTTCATTCTGTTTTCTACCCCTGTCCTGTTAAGAAGAGAGAGTGGGAGAGCAGCTGGATGGTTGTTTGACTGCAGTCCAAGGTCAGCCCACCACACAGGTTGTGACCTTTGTACATTATGTTTAAGACTAACAAATGAAATTTTATTTCTTGGCCATCCCAGTCACTACTATTTTTCTCTTTTTTGTTGTCCCCTGTGGAAAGCCAATTATGAGAACCATAACCAATATAAATATTCCAAAACACAACTACTGTCTCGATTTTTTTTTCCTAGACTCATTGATTTATTATTAACCATTGCATCTCATGCTCTGATTACTTAGATAAAACAGAGTTAAGATAAAATTCAGTGGGAAATATTTACCCTTGCGGTGGTTATTTCTGTCTTGTTCCCAGAGGAACAAAAATCTGTTAAAGAAATCTACCCTATCTGAGGTTTAGTTTTATAAGATGAAATGATTTTTTAATTCAGCCATCATGATCAATTAGGTTTATATCAAATTACTCAATTAGCAATAAACCACGAAGGTTTAATGCAAAGCATTTAAAATTGATGGCAACTGTAATTCTTTAATGACTGCAAAGTCCTAATTATGCTGCTAAAACAATTATAATCAGGTATCAATCCTAATATCTGTACCAGACGCTCTTACGTCTTGCTTTTCTTTGGGCGTAAAGATGAACTAAGTGAATACTTGAAAACCAAGGAACAATCTTTTGTGATGATAGTATTTTCTGAACACAAAAATTTGTTTTAGAGAACAGCATTGCTCAAAAAATTATGGTTGAGAAAATCAATCATTAAAAATTCATGACAAAGTTTAATCATGACAGATTAAACTAAGTAGACAAGTCTGTAATACTAAGTCAAAACCAGGTGTGATAGATGGCATCTTTTTGGATAGCAAAACTTTGTTATTTGTTCCCTAATTACCTGCTTTAACTATGTTCTGTTCTGTTAAAAGTCTGGGGGTAGTAGACAGAAACGTGTTGTGCAGAGCCAGACTGAGTTTTGTGGGGAGAGCCGTGACTGCACTTTCCTGAAGTGGGATGAGTACTTGGACTTGGGAGAATAGCCAAGGGAAAAGGAATGTCAGGTAAGAGTGGAGTCATGAGGGGCAGGAAAGCAGCAGCAACAGAGCCTGGGAAGCTCCTCAGAAGAGCATGGATCAAGCATGCAGCCAAGACTCATAGGTAATGAAAAGAAAGAAACTTTTTCTATGCATGCAGGGAGAAGTATTCTGTTCGAAGAAAATATTAGAAAGGACTTGAAAGGAGACCAAGACTGAAGGAAAGAATATGCCTTACCTACAAAGACATCCAACAGAAACAGGTGAATCCTACAAAAATTCTTTAATTGTGTGATGTTTTGGGTGTATTCACGGTAAAGACATTTTGAGATAGATCAGAGATCTTCAAATAGTATGAAAAGTCTGAAACTTCAGAGTTAGGGCTGACTTGCTGTTCTTTCACATAGTGTCAAGCAAATAACCTCAAATAATAAACTTCATGCAGGAAAAGTACCTAATGATATTGCTTGTATTTTATGGAAGAAGTTACAAATATTATTTCTTAATCATTGAGAAGGAAATAATATCATCCATATAATTGTTGTCTGATTTTCTGCAAGTTATTGGATGAAAGCAAATAATAGAAAAGTTTTTACTGACATAAAGCATTACTGAGCTTTATCTATAAATCTACCCATGTGCTTGACACTCATCCTGACTTTGCTTTTGACTTTTTATTTTTTTTATCCTTTTTATGACAAAAAGAAAGAACCTGAGATATGTTATGAAGTAATTTCAGTCATTTTTCATTCTGACCTTCCTGATCATACCTCATGGCAATAGTTTATATTAATTAGTTCTCTGACATTTCATTTTCTTACCCAGTAACCTATGATTAAAAAATACTTTATCCCAGTTATATATATGTTAATCTGTACACCTTTAACTCGGTGTCAAGGCTTTTTTAAATTTCTGAGTAGTATCTTGCTGACACTGACAACTAGATGTAAACTTTGCACTCTGTGATTCAAAACAGTGTAGCAGTTATCTCTGCAGTCGGTCTTGCATGTAGGCAGAAAGCATGTCATGGTTAGGCTGCTATGACTACCAGAATAAGTTTAGCCTCATGGCTTACAGACAGCACAGGTGTGTGAGTGAAGTCTGACTATATTGAGAAAGGGTGATGCAAACAACAGAAGGAAGATCATTGTAGCCATCTTTTCTGGAAGAGGCACATTGATCTTTATGTTGTCAGCTAGTTTATACACTGAATAGCAATATACGTGAGTGAGTAATTCTTCCGTGAATGAGGGCTCCAAACAAAAGTTTTAAAGTAAAAGATTAACAAGGTTATCACTTGCTTTAGCAATTACCAGGAGAGTAAGAGATAACCCACTTATCCCACAGTTCATTGTCAACTTAGTGAGAGAACTGGCATTGTTATACTAAAAGATTATGTGATCGGAAGGATATTAGTTTGCATTAGCTATATATTGCAGTTCATTTCAGATGAATACCAGCTTCATTCCAAACACCTTTATAAAGGATATTGTAAGTCCCTAGAGAAAAAGACAGATTTCTTATGCTAGTAAAGTAAACTTGATGTACGGGTGCCTATGTACTTCCAGATTAATATAACACAGTGGTAGCTATTTTTTCTTCCTCTGAATGGTGAAAGGTGAGATTTTAGATTAAAAATTAGATAATTTGAAGGCTATGTGTCCCCTAGTAGGCTAAGTCTTATTCTACTTTCCTCCAAACTATGCCATATTGCCACAGTCTTGCACCAGTAGGCTGCAGAATAAGCTCATGTAGAATTAAACTGGAAGACAAGCATCCACTTTTCCCATTTTTCTGCAAGGTTAGACGAATGCTGTATGGTTGGTATCACTGAAGAGCAAAACAGTTGCAAAAAAGGCAGGTGGAGTTACTGCTCAGATGCAGAACTTCTCTTTAGATTACTGGGTACCCATCCTGGGGAGTGTGAAGCTTCATTCTGCTTGCAGTGTAGTGATTCTGAAAATATTTCTTCTTCGTTCTGGTAGTCTAATAAAATACTACATTTTATTTTATTAAGAATAAGTGACATCACTGAGAGCTTTTACAAGTAAATGAAAGGCTCACACATTGGTTTGATGGTACAATAAATCTAACTATAGCGCTCTCTACACTAGGGGAAAACTGTGACAGGCACAAGGCACAAAGCACTGTTCCAGTACAAACTCCTTTTTTTTATTCAAGTCCATTCAAATAATTTTTGCTAGTTAACTTTACATAAGAACGCTTTACTCTGGATCAAGTACTATTTGACTAGGCCACTCTATACCAGATTATTTGTTGTCTGTTCTCCCATGGCCAGCAAAAAAACAGTGTAAGCTCCCTAGTGTGTACTCTGGCTAATTTGGCAGACTTGTGATCATATGCTTTACTGCCTCCTTATCAGGTTGCCTGTTAGTGGTTCCTATTGTATTGGACATTATAATGTAGACTCATAAAACTTTCCACTTTAATTTAACCAGAAGAAATACAGTCTGTACACTCCCAGGATTTTTTACAATGTGAACCCAGAATTCAGTGATCTGAAGCAGTAGGAAAACCATCACTTATCAGCAGACTTCAGACGAACAATACTGACTTTTGTTGTGTCACACTATAATTCAATATGAAGACTGTTATTTGTTATTATGACAAATATATGTGTACACAAGCTTTTATATACCCTTCCAAGGCACAAGAACGTATTTAAACCAGTTACTCTTATGGCCATCTGGAGAATCTCCACAGATTTTCACAAAGTTTTTTCAGACTTGCATTAGAGTATTTAAGAACACATTTTTGACCTTTATTCCTTGCCTCAAGGAGTCCATAATCAAATTCACACAAATGTGATAGATGAGGCAAAGAAAGAAAGAATATGAGGAAGCTTTCTCGTATGGAAAGACTTGAAAGGAGGATTTTAGCAGACAAAAGAAATGGAAAACTGTTCCATAAAATAAGTAGATAACCGTTCAAGATCATATAGTTAGCTTTAAAGTATTGGACTCAGGCTTTGGTTTCTCCTTTTTTCATTCCTTTTGATGATGAAAGAATGTAAGAGAAGCAAAGTTTGAAGATAGAGGAAGTTTGTCTTGCTGATATTGCTTGACAAACTTACAGGCAAGTTCATCGTGTACTGAAAGTAATTCTTAAATTGCCACACCTGTTTGGTGGCTAGCTTTGAACGTGGTCCCAAATGTTAATATTTTGGTTTAAGTGGTGAATCAGCCAGCAGTCTTCCTTGCAGAATGAAATCGGCTCCAACTCCAATCTCAAATACAGCTAAAAGGAAACATGCATGTGGCCAAGAAGACAATGTTCCCGAAAGTTCCTTAAACAAATATAAATAAATAGATCTAACTGAGGAAATTACAGTTCCCTACAAATTCCCCTTAAGTGTCATCACCTTCACTATAACGCTGCCAGTCAGAAAGGCAAATGTTTCTTTCCTATATGTTCTGTTAGACCGACTACCTGTTAGCTCAGTAGGACAACGGAATGCCAGAATGAGATTGTATAAATAAGAGACAGTGTGTGAGATTTGTCCATATAACAAGTACCCAGCCCTGAATACTGCTCTTCATGTCATTCGTCTTCAGTGGTGGAAAAAGGCATCTATATGGCACAGTTAATTTCATCCTGTTTAAAAGAGCTGAAACCTGTCAACGACATTGTGCCCTTTGAGTGTACATGTCTTTGTGATGAGGAAGGAGCTTGGATATTCTGATCAAAATTTGGATATGTACAACATATACAGGCATCTAAAATTAGGTGCAATAATCTCAACTTTAATAATCATATTCCAGGTCAGGTTTAACCATTTGATATGAGGCCGAGAATTTGGTACTTCTAGCCAAAGTTACATAAGTGTTCAGATAGGACAGGAGAAACAGTGCATATCCAAACTTAATTTCTGACATTTTGTGATACAAAGAGCCCTCGATCAGCTACATTGTAACAAAAATATATATTCAAGTAGAAAATCTCAGCATCTGCTATAGTTTCAGGTGCATAGCACCTAGATATGTTATGCTCTCTCTTCTGTTATGACAGTCACCGGATATACTCATCTTGCCAGGTGAGTGAACTCTTACACATTCCTTGTACATATCAGGCAACTAGGAGAAGCAAGAAGAAAAGAAATGACCCTAAGATTGAAGCAAAGCTCTGGCAGAACAGTTGAAGTTTGTAGTTCATGATGACACAGTACTATTAGAGGGATGAGTTTTCCATACTGATAAGGCAGCAAGAATACTGTGCTGTATATCTGCCAGTAGGCACCAAGAAGTTGGTTGTGAGACTGGTTCATCATGAGAACAAGAAGTTGAGCTGTCTGGAAAACACCGATGAAAAGTTATATCTTCCCTTTTATTAATGAACAGGAAATAGACAATGCTTGGTAGTCATCTGATACCTCCCAGCCCTCCTAGAGTTATAGGACAAACATAGCAATACTTCCCTATCAGTTTACACAGGATGAAACAGTGACTCGGAGAATTTTGGTCCATAAAAGTCCTTTTACTGACATAGCCGCTCTCCCACTTCTGTGTTAGTTTAGCACAGTCCCTGTGCTGGCATCCCAAAGCTCTGCTAATAGTTCGACACTTTTCCTCCGCATTCAGGAAAGAAAGGAGCTTCTTCAAGCCTATTTATTCTTTTGGATGCTTGCTCAGTCCACCTCCTATGTGAGCTCAAGAAATAACTGAACCATTTCTTCTGACAGGCAGAGCAAGCTTTCTGAGACTAAGACCTGCAACCCTCAACTTCTGCAAATAGCAAGCATTGAGTTGTTCGTGTGAGCAAGAAGGCAGGATTCCTCTCTTATTCTAGGTAATGGAAAAATTAATAAAAGATAGAACTGCAATAAAAAGGTAGGAAAACAGCCAAAGGAGACAAATTATAAGAATGTGGAACCTAAATTATCTATAAAAGTTTTACAAGAGCAATAGCTGCCGTTCGCTCCTTTAGGAATGGAAGGCATAGAGTTTCAGCATGAATTCTTTTCACATTGGAGTTTAAGGTTACAGTATAAGCCATCCTCTCATAAAATATATATTTAGTAGATCTATGCTGGAATACTTCTGGTGAATAGGCAATAGGGGAGAGATTGTACAAATGCTTAAACATGGCCCTAAGAGCTTGCCCTGAAACTTTCAAGAAATAAATCATCGCAATTATATATTTATCTATGCAGATATCCAGTCTTAATTCAGAAATTAAATTGATGGAAACCAAACATCTTTCATATTGAAAATTATAATATGGAATAAGAAGCTAGAAATTATTTCACATCCAGTTAATATCAAGGATTGCAATATGGAAGCTCATTGTACTTGAGTATGGTTTCATTATATTGTCTGTTCAAATAAGTGCACAATAATCTGTCCTTGATAAACGAGTTGCACTTCATTTTCATCAAAACCACCAATGAAAATATCATCTAATTTCAGATAATATCTGTTTGTGCATGGATTTGGTATGTGACATGCAGGTTTGGCATCACAATAATTTTCTGTTGACTTTAAATATCTGAGAACCACACACATAACTGATTTGGGGGTAACCTTCCTGTGTACCTAGGGCATTTTCTTGTGGCAAGTGTGAGTCCCATCACTCTCTACAATTCTTCCAGCTGTATTTGCATGGTAACATCATGTAGAAAAGACAGTCGGTCACCTTCCCTAGTGAATTTTGTTATAACCTGCTTAAAAAGTTCTACTTATTATTAACTTGTCCTCAGTAATCACTCCTTAGAAAGTCAGAAGCAGAGTGCCTGTTCTTAGCATTGTTGTAGCAGATCTACAGTGGAAACCACTTTTGAGCTCTATTTTTGCTTCTGTCACTGACTTCTTGAGTGAGGATGAGCAAGTCCTAATTTCTCTTGAAGAAGTAAGGTATAATATACTCGTTCTCCCTTTCTCTTTTTCTGCCCCGTCTGTCTACCATTTTTAACTGATGTCCGCTATATATTAATAGAAAACTGTTGTGTTGTGGTGTTGTTTTTTGCTTTGTTTTTTTTTTTCTTTCTCTAGTGTAATATTTATTGGTGGGATAGAGCTAGATTCCTTCATAATACCTCATATGATGCTATGTTTCAGACGTGTTAAAAACAGTGTTAATAACACACTGATATTCCAGTTATTGCTGAACAGTGCTGACAGAAACACAGTCTTTTCTACTTCTCACGATACACCTCCAGTGAGTAAGCTGGGCTTCCACAAGTAGCTGGGACGGACACCGCTGGGACAGCTGGTCCCAGCTGACCAAAGGGATGGTACATACCATCTAACATCATGCTCAGTGATAAAATCTGGGGGAAGAAGGAAGAGGGGAACATTTGGTTTTACGGCATTTGTTTTCCCAAGTAACGTTCATGTGTGATGAAGCCGTGCTTTCCCGGAGATGGCTGAATACCTGCTTGCCAATGGGAAGTAGTGAATTAATTCCTTATTTTGTTTTGCTTTTTTGCGCTGCTTTTGCTTTACCTGTTAGACTGTATTTCAGAGTTTTCTCACTTTTGATTCTTCATCTGATTCTCTTCCTCACCCCACTGCGGAGGGGAGAGCGAGATAGTGGCTGTGTGCGGCTTAGCTGCTGGCTGGGGTTAAACCACAACATCTAGGCATAAGCTCAGGTGTTACTTATATATTTCTATAGCAAAAATGTAAAAAATGTAATAGTACAGTTGATATCTTCCAGTTCTGTATGAACAAGAGCAAATGAATCTGGAAACATGAGAAGTTCAAAATAATTCTGTAGTTACTCTGAAGAATATTAAATTCATGTGGTATCAGAATCATCGGACATGTGAAACTCTAATGTTTAATTTTTTCTACATATTGTAAACCTATCTGTTAAAAAATCCATAGTAATTTCAAAATATCACTGAATATTAATGCAAAGTTGGCAGCTGTGTTTTTAAAATGCCTTCTGTTTTGTGACTCTGTGCTATGAGTATTGTTGTTACTATTGCAACAGGGCTAAACTTATTCATCAGATTTTCACTCTAGACACCAGATTGGCAGACCGGAAAATCTCTTTCTCTGATTTATATCTGCTCTCACTAATCTACTAATTTCCTTACAATTCTATCTGATAATTTAGTTTGCATTTTCAAAGAGAAAAAAAGAATCATAGGAAGATGTCTGGATATTTTCACTAATTGTTTTTTCTTCCAGAAGAAGGGAGAGAGATGGTCACTGAATTTTCAGTCTCATAGTTAGATTTTGCTTGCCATATTGGCTTGTAAAATGTCCATAACTCTCTTTTTTTAAATATCCCTATAGCTTATCAAGTATTCGTGCTGCTTCTCAAGGTTATGGTCAGTTATGGATTGATAAAGAAAGCTAAGAGAGCTTAACCTATCTGCCTATTTGTTCTTAATTTGTCCTCCTTTGCAGAAACGCTGCAAACTCACACACTAAAACCACAGAAACACTCTGTGTTCAGTACCTCAGCAGCTTCCCAACTCGTCAAGTGCAGATGACTGGTTTCCCAACCAAGTCAAAGCAGTGATTCTGCCTAGTTTTTAACTGAGCACTTTTTAAGCTAACACTGAATGTTAGGCTGAATTTCATGTGCTAAGATCAGATAATCAGACAATGCAGTTTCAACAGACAGCAGCTCCTGAAACAGGAGGGAAGCTGCGGTAACATTCAGCAGGCTGCCCTTCAGAGTGCTGCTATGGCACATTGCAAAAGCATGCACTTGTCACAAAAACTTTTCTGAACAACCTGTGCTGTGCTCTGCTATAGTATCTGAAAGCCTTCAACATCAAATCGACATGATCCTTTTGCACCTATGAATTAGCTAGTGTTCCATTTTTTAGTCTCATAACTCTGTTTGGGTTTTGTTTCAATATGCAAATCCCAGCAGAGCTTTCCCGAAGCTGTGGGCATTTAGATTTGAATTTTTCATTTGTTCCCAAATCGATTTAAAAGTCTATTAAAACCTGCATTCTGCAGTCCATTAGTTAGGTGTTGTTCCTGCAAGCTGATGAATGCTCTGGCTCTGATGCCCCAAAGCACTGAAGCTTGTACATGACTTTAAGCATGAGTAGTAGCTTTGAAGATTCATAGGAATTAGATGTGCATTTAGATGGTTTATTGGGTCATACGCATAATACTCAGATCTTGTAGAACTAAGCTCTATGCTATATATATACACACACCTACATACACACGCATAAGAACACACATATGTACAGTGCATTTAAAAAGTCAGCAATGTAATTTGAATTCATTTTACTAGTGAGACATTCTCGGTATAATTCTACCGAGTAAAAAAATTACTGCTATGCACACACTAGTGTAGGTGTATTTATAATAAAGTCCAGAAATTTTTGAAATTGTCTGATAGCAATCGTTCACTTCTCACGCAATAACTCTAGCTAAATCTAAACAAACTTAATACTATATTTGAGAGCCTGAATTCAATAAATTTCCCATGTCTGGATATAGGAAATGAAGTGCATTTACGTTTCTGTCAAATCAAGACAATGTGCTGTATAAAGCAATCCTGAAAAACAAGTCAAAACTACTGCAAGAGAATGTGCACTGTACTAATCTCATACTAGGCTGCGGTTTACATTTTGACAGTGACATGTTGAGGTTTTGCAAGTATATCAAACACTACATTGTAATATTTATCTATATTATTTTAACTATGTATCTTTTCTAGTTCCTACTAGGCCAGCCTCACAGCCTAGATGCAACATTATTCAGCTTTTATAATGTCACTTATGCCTTTCACTGTTGTCCTTTGCTTACACTGCTTTACTTCATGAATGTGTATTATTTAAAAAAACTTAAGTGAAACAAAGACTTTTTCACCTTTCAAGGAGTTTGATATTTTATTTTATTTAACTAGATTTAGTTTTTTGTCTCCAACAATCTTCTCTTTTGTTTAGAAATTCTTATTTTTAATTTATCATAATTAATTAAATATACATATTGATTTATATTTTAAAAAACTCTACACTTTCAAATGAATATGAACCCATCTAACATTTGACAGTGACATGAGCTTTCTCCCTGAGAATATCTACTCCTATATCAAACATTTCCAGAGCAAGCAGATAAGGATTTTATGTGAGATTAATATTGTTTTTACTTAGCTGAATTCTTTGTTATCATATTATCCAACAAATTTATTCTGTTGTATTCTTCTAAATTATTCATGACTGAGTCATAATTTCTGTAAGCATAACACAAGGTTACATAACATACCATAACATAATTTGTCCAAAAAATGCTAGAAAAGAAAATCTCTCCCAGAGTACGTTAAAATCTGAGATTCAAACAAAAGGCAGAGGCAAACATCCCACAGTTAGTGAGATGAGCCATTTATTACTGATTAAATACATTTATTTCATTATAACCTTACTATCTTACGCATGTGTCGTGGGGGAATTAAAGTAGGGTGGCCACAAGATGAGAACCAAACCATCCTCTGACATATAATCTCAATCTGTCCTGGTTTTGGTTAAAACAGAACCGACTCTCTTTTAGCAAATCTTCCTTACAGCTAAGCTCTTCTAAGTAACTGCATTTTTCTGAAGCTGGCTGCGTATTTTACAGACACTGTCCGCTCCAAAGCTGATAACAAATGATGTTTATAGTTACACTGAGCTAACGGTAAGAAAGGAATGCAGAAAAAGGCCCCGCTTCATCACTATAGCAGCCAAGGTCATCGACAGATCTCTAGGTCCTGCCAGTGAGGAGTTGGAAGGGGTCGTACTTGCGGCGATGGGTGGGCAGGACCGGTGACCTGATATTGACTAACTAGGTATTCCATGCCGTGCATGTCACACTCAGTTTAAAGCTGGGGGATCACGAGGGTCTCGCTCTCTTCATCCATGGTCGCCTTCTGAAGAGGAGCCTGCTCATTGTCCTGCCTGCGATCCTGATCCAGATTCCTATCCATGCATCCCTGAGTCCAACTCCTGCCTGCTGCCGAGGCCAGACCAGGACTTCCTGGTGCTGCCTGGCAGCTGCTGGCAGGACACTAGTGCCCTGGCACGCAACTCCGTAAAACTCAGTATAGGTTTTGTATATCTTATATTATGTCTCTTATTATTAATATTATTAGCAGTATTAGTGTTATTAGTAAAATATTTTATATTCAGTTTTTAAGTCTCACTCCCTCTGCCTCCTTTTCCCTTCCTCTGATGGGAGGGTGAGGGTTAATAGAGAGCATTTGTCACTCAGTTTATTGACGCCCTGCTTTTAACCATGACAAATAAATTTATTGAGCAGCAGAATTATGTCAGGTGGATAGTGATTTCTCTCCCAGGATTTCTGTTCTACAAGATGCACTTACTAACACATGCAAGCTGATCAAAGCTCTACTGGTCTGGTTAAAGGTGAGGTGCTCCACAGACTGAAGGTAAAATGACGTTCACCTTGAGCATAGGATGAGTTGGGTCTTGGCTAGCAGCCTGGTCCCCACATGTGGCAGTTCCACTTTGATCTCAAACTTCTGCACTGTGCCCAGCATTTGTTCATATATGTGTTTCCCTTCCTCAGGAACTTCGGTTTCAGCTACTTATTGCATTCTGAATTATACTGTGGGTGTAAATTGTCAATGGCTGTAGCAATTATGTGGCTTGGTGCTCAATTTTTTTCACTTTCGTTACATTTAAGGCCAGTTATTGGATGTCACTGAGACTTCTATCGCCCTTAGGTTTCCTGCTCCCAAGCTAGTACAAATGTGTGAAGTTAGTAACAGTTACAAAAGTCTGTCTACATGTTCTGGGTTCACGTGGCAAGGTTTTGGTAGTGGGGGGGCTACAAGGGTGGCTTCTGTGAGAAGCTGCAAGAAGCTTCCATCGTGTCTGATAAAGCCAGTGCCAGCCAGCTCTAAGACAGACCCGCCGCTTCACAAGGCTGAACCAATCAGTGACGGTGATAGCACCTCTGTGACAATGTATTTAAGAAGGGGAAGAAAAATCAACTGGTAAAATGGCAGTGAGGAGAGAGGAGTGAGACGATGTGAAAGAAACAACTCTGCAGACACCATGTTCAGTGAAGAAAGAGGAGCAGGAGGCGCTTCAGGTGCCGGAGCAGAGATTTCTCTGCAGCCCATGATGCAGACCATGGTGAGGCAGGCTGTCCCCCTGCAGTTCATGAAGGTCCACGGAGGAGCAGATATCCACCTGCAGCCTGTTGAAGGGACCCCACACTGGAGCAGGTGGATTCCTGAAGGAAGCTGTGACACCGTAGGGAGCCCACACTGGAGCAGGCTCCTGCCGGGACCTGCGGACCTGTGGAGAGAGGAGCCCATGCCAGAGCAGGTTTGCTGGAAGGGCTCGTGACCCCGTGGGGTACCCATGCTGGAGCAGCCTGTTCCTGAAGGACTGCACCTGGTGGGAGGGGACCCATGCTGGGGCAGTTCATGAAGAGCTGCAGCCCGTGGCAAGGACTCACGTTGGAGAAGTTTGTGGAGAACTGTCTCCCGTGAGAGGAATCTGTACACTGGAGCAGGGGAAGAGTGTGATGAGTCTTCCCGCTGAGGGACAAGGAGCAGTAGAGACAACGTGTGATGAACTGACCACAGCCCCATTCCCCATCCACCTGCACTGCTCGGGGGGAGGAGGCAGAGAAACAGGACAAAGTTGAGCCTGGGAAGAAGGGAGGGGTGGGGGGAAGGTGTTTTAAGATATGGATTTATTCCTCGCTATCCTACTCTGATTTGACTGGTGATGAATTAAACTCCCTTTTCTCCCCAAGTTCAGTCTGTTTTGTCCGTGATGCTAATTGGTGAGTGATCTCTCCCTGCCCTTGTCTTGAGCCTTTCATCATATTTCTTCTCCCCTGTCCAGTTGAGGAGGGGGAGTGATAGAGCAGTTTTGGTGGGCACCTGGCATTTATCCAGGCCAAAAAAACCACTACTGTTTCTTTGCTTTCCAACTCATAGCAGATTAACCTGATGAGTAAGAAGTAGGCAGATTTAGTCAAGATTTCTTTTACAAAGTGGTGCTTTAGGCTTCACCCCAAAAAGTTTGATTCTACAGTGATCATGCAAACAAAGTTCTAATTGATAGAAAAGTGAGATGTGTGCATCAAATGTTACTAGTCGTTATTTTGGGATAGGGATCAGGGAAAAAATATTATGTTCTTTAATACCACTGAATGGTTGGGACTTCACAAAACCTACAGAGAACTATTAATGCAATCGTAATTACAACAAATTGCGGATTGCAGTATGCATATAAGGTAATGAATTACTTAGCTATATATTTTGTTATTTTTTATCTGAGCAGTAGCCAAAACTAACTCTAGTGCTGTGTCAAGCTGAAGATGTTTTCTTGTTTTTTAATTCCCTCAAGCATTTGTCAGGCTCTAAATCAAAAGCATGCAGTTTTCTTCCAAGGACTATCTTAGATCCAAGTTTACTTGTTTTCTTTTTCTGCACCCAGGTAAAATGCAGTGAAGATTGCCTCTGCAAGCTCTTTGACCTATCAATAACAGCCCTGTATGGAAGCTTGTCCTGAACTGAACACTTCTAAATACATCATTATCGATAAGTACTACTGACCAGTGCTGTGTTATTTCTTGCTGGTGCTTCCGAGAGGTACCTACCTACAAAACTGTTTCTGTGATTCATGGAATAAATGTCTTCTAGTTGGCCAGTTGGTGGTTAATATCTGTCAGCTAAAAAAACCTCTGTCTTTGGTAATATGTGAAACAGTGCTTCCAAATCCTTACCTTGATTTGTTATGCCTCCTGACTTTGAAAAGAGCAAAAACAATGAGCCTGGATGTACATGTCTGGTTCAAAACTGAGCAAAAATGATGATGCTACTTTGGTTGGTTGGATTGATGTTTTAACTAATCTTTAGACCTTTGAAAAATATGAGGAACTTGTGTTGACATTGAAAAAATATCATGGATGCCTAAAATTATTTTTTAAATTTTCCGTTTTTAGACAGTTCTGAAAGAAAATCTTATCTTTCTTTTCCCTTACAATTAATACATTTAGAAATCCAATCGAATTTTTATTAGAAAATAAAAGTTTAGAAAGACAGAATAATGAAATCCAATGGTGTTAGGGAACTTCCTAACACCTTATCCTGCTACAGAGCAGATAACCCCTGAAGACTGAGTTAACAGTCTGAAGAAATTACTAACTTCGTTGTCTGTAGGTATTGCAATGTACTAAAAGTAGCATTGAACATGGATTTTGGAAGAAAGAGTAAATACAGCTTGCTTTGTTTTTGGAGCCCTTTAAGAGTCTTTTGGGGGTTTATTCATTGTGCTTTTTTGGGGATGGGGCGGTCTTTAAAATTTTACTTTAGAGAGATTTGCACAATAAAATACTTCACTGATAGGAGACAAATGAGCCAACAACCTAGTTTAATTCGCAATACTGCATCCATTTCTCTCAGTGTACATTTTTCACTAGCTTTAAAGGGAACAGTAGTGAGACCTCAAATATTAGAAAGACTTTACAGTTTAGGCAGACTTCTGCAGTGTGGTAAGATGCATTAGACAGTTAAAATACTGCTCCTTATTATCTCAGAAGCTAGACATGTCTTTAATTTTATACCTTTCCATTGTACAGAAGCCTTATTTAAGAGAAGATTGTCTGAAAAGCGTGAGACAATCTGACCTAACTTTCTGAAAATAGTATGAGTCAGAGTTAAAAGCAACCACTCGTCAATGTGTCTATTATTTCCCATATCCATAAGGAAGAGCTTTATGAAAATATGTGACATAATTTAGAGTTACAATAACAGTATTCTTTTTTTAAAAAAATTATTGTAACCAAGCATAAAAGCTAATTTAGCTCTAGTTATTTCTTTTCCTTTTTTTTTTTTTTCCCTGAACAAGAAACAAGAAAAAGTATTGTCTGTACTATTGCCTCAAAATGGAAAATCATCTGGACAAAGTTCTTTGTTTTTTTTGTTTAGCAAGTGATGACATATTAGTGCGCAACCACCCTATAAAACAGTCTGCGCTGCTATGTGTGGATGTGATTAGCTAGTTTTAAGCTCAGTCACCTGTGATTTTGCAAACTTTTCCAGTATTGATGAAGACTTATATACACTTTGTAAGCAAAAAGACAAGAAAAAATCTTTTGCTGCTTGAGGTAATGTGAAGTAAGCGGCTGTGGTTCTGATGTGCTGGCAGTAGAGAAGCAAAGTGTAACTTTGGAATTGTCTTCTATGGATCTTTTTTCTCTGCAGTCCTTTGCCGTTGTAGAATAGTAAGAATGAGAATAACCTAATTTAAAAGTATAACATCTAGCTTACATCATCATCTCCAGCAGAGAACTAGGTATGGTCACATTTCTATCCATTCATTAAAAGGGAATCCATACCAATCTCCTTAAAATATATGTTCAGTTTATGACCCGTTGGTGTGATGATTTCTGCCCTGAATGGGTACCTTACTGAGGTGGGAGCTGCACACTCTGAAGTCAGAATTTCCAAGTGGACAAGGGTGGTCTTCAGTTTCCAGGGAAATAAGCCATTCTGCTGTAGCTATAGTCTAGAGATGTCTGGCTCAATTCTTCATGTTTTAGCCTAGTGGCAGTCAAGATATACACTTTTTGCAATGAACATTCAAGTGCATTTCTGATATATGAGACCCTGAGCTTAGCTGGTCTTTGGCATGCTATTAAACTAATTGGTTTTTTTTCCTTCCTCATTGGGATGAAGAAGCTGTGGACAAGATTTGTGTGGAGCAAAAGATGCTGGAAGACAGAACACAATAAAAAAAAAGAAGACAGAAACATTGAGAGTGAAACGGAGATCAAAAATGGGAGAGGGAAAAATATACCAGAAAGAAACTAGTACGAGAAAGTTTATTGCTCTTAAAAATCTGCTGAATAAATACAAATGAGACAATAAAATACACGACATACAGAGATGAGACTAGACTGTTCACACTAATTAAAGTCCAGTGTGAGGCAGGTATTTCCGTTCCCCAATAGAGTTCACACAACTCCTATCTGAGCCTGGAAAAACTTTACTTCTGCTGAAATAATAATTATATAACAGTTCTTGGAAAAAATATATCAGATCATATTGAATGACCTCTCTTTCCCTGTTGACGAACCCCTTGGGCAAGGATATAGTACTATAACCTCAAAAATGCTTACTTATCTCTTCTTGATTTTGTTGACTGTCCAAAAGATATTGTGCTGTCCACCTGCACCTGCCGGTGCAGCCCCAAGGGTGGCAAGGTGGACTGTCAGAAGCCCTGCTCTGCACAACTTCATACAACAATGAAACAATGTTTAACTTCCTCAGAATGCTGCGGTGATCTTTCCTTATTGACTGAGCTTCGACTCTTTCACCTTATTGTTCTTTTCACCTTATTGTTCCTAAACATCCTTTGTTCCTGAGGGAGGCAGTGCTGCTGAGAAGGTTCTTGTTAACTCATTTGCATGTCTCAAAGTCTTCAAAATTTTATCCTGGAACATTTTCAAGAGCTGTGTTCCTTACCACATACAAACCATGACATATATTGGAAAACAGTTTTAATTAAAATCTAGTTTAATGTTTCTATTTAATTTATGTAGCAGCTGGCATTATTTGTTAAAATGACAGTGTGTGAGAAAGAGGTCAGAAGAAGAAAACAGGTTGCTATTCCTTCTTTTTTATTGCCAGTTTAACTATTGAAATCATTAACATTTTAAATCGCTATGTGTCTGGCTATTAAGTAAGAGGTAAATAAGAAGTAAACTGTAAATAGAATTGGCTTGCCACCGTTGACATGGCTTTAATGCCAATATCATAAGATAATCTTCTCATTAAAAAGGCAGTAACCAAAACACAGGTTCTATGTACTGAGATTCACGTATCTGGCAGAAAATTTCACAGCATCCTTGAGGATGGCTGCTTGAGAAAAGTGACAGGATTTTCCACTGACATCTCTCTTAATTTCTACACAACTAATAAAAGACTAGGGACACTGCTGAGCACAGCATGACTTCATCTAGTTGCCATCCTTGAACTTGTTGCCTTATTGCAGTTTAAAAATAACCTTGTCTTTTTCAGAAAAAATAAAAATTCAAACTGTGTTTGAGTTCCTTTTATGCATGCCTACTAAATATATTGCTTCCGCACCAACATATCCAAGGGGCTAATCACACTGGGAGTGGACTCCTCTCATTTAGTAATAAGCATCTACTTCATGGGCATCTACATCTGAGATAAAAGTAAATATCTCAGATTTTCTTAACAGTGAGCAGTAAGAGAACAGAGTACTTCTCATCTGACATGCTTTCATGGGACCATCAAGAACAGAGTATGTGAGTACACTGTGCAATGGCAGGTAGGACAATGAAACCAAAACCGAGTGCGATAAGGCTTGATATAGGCTATGGTTTGAAGAGTAATGGGAGACAAACACCTGAAACCTCTGAAAAGCGATATCATGGTATCCTCATGGACTGATTTCATTGGCAGCCTGTGCCTATAACCCCCTCCCTCCCTTTTAAGAGACTGGGATGAAATGTTGTTACATGAACTTCCAAGATTCAGCACCATGTAGAGGGAGAGTGTACGTGTAGTGTACCTACTATGTGTTGGCATCCAGGCACCAGCCAAAGCACAATGCTGAGACTGTTCCAAGCCAGTATCGTGTTTGCTTTAGGCTCGGCTGTGTCAGCCCACTAGTGAGGTAATTTTTGTGGTGTCATTTTGGTTTGTGTGAGTCTTCATGTAAAGCTTTTCATGATGCAGGCTATCCCTTACTTTGTCCATTTACTAAATGGCCCTTGACAATGTAATTTTGTCTGGTGTTTTCTTTCTCTTTGTGACACTTATTACATATGTTTATCTTAAGATAAAATGAATAGCCCTTTACAGAGGCTTAGCTATACATTCATAGTAAAAATAGAGCAAAGTGGATACTTCAGTTACAGATATCAATATTTTAGGTGTTTAAGGTTTGTGAAATGAATTTTACCTACCAGGGTCTATTCTCCGTACATAAACATTGAGTGAACAGCAGTGTAGTTAATGAGACATGGACTTGACAGAGGGTTTTTTTTTTCCTCTCCTGTTTTTTAATGCAGTAAAACTTTCTCTATCCCTTTTAAAATAGCTGTATTCTTGAAGACAATCATGAGTACTACTCCCTACTGCAAGCAAGAACTACAGCTCCTGAAATCTATATGAACTTTCACTATTCTTATCCACTTCCCTGTTTCGTGTCCCTTGAACTCTTGGTATGGATATCAGATCCCCAAACAGCTATCTCTAGTATGGAAATTCCTGTACTCTGGCTAACAGCCATTGGAAATTAGCCAAAGAATACAGTTCAGGGTAGTCTTTCCATGGTGGCCTGTCATCTGTTACTTCCTTCCATTGAAAAAATTTATGCCTGACAAAACCATCAAACAGAAATCCTTCCTCCCAAATGCCCAAATAAACAAAAATCTGTAGGCAAAGGAATTGATTTATACTGGGCCTTAGAAGTATCCCTTTTTTGCCAACTGATTAGTCTAGTCAGGCTGTACAAGCATTTTACCTTTAATGGAGAAACCAGTCATTTCAGATTTTGAACATAATAATGTTTGATTGAAATACTAAACCTAAAGAAACAAGATTTGATATGAATAAGGAAAAGATTTTTGTTCAATTTATTGGTTTTTTTTGCTTTGCTTGTTGTGGAGCTTGGGGTTTTCTTAAAAAAAATCCGTATTTTGGAATTCTGTTTTCCCTTTTAATTTGGAACGTAATTTTGGGAAGAGATTACCAGTGAATGAATTGTGTGGGAAAAATAAGAACAAAATAAATGTTTTAGTTTATGATGAAAAAGACACCAATCGTGTTCTGAAAAAGCTTTCAACTCTTTCATGATAAAACATTGAGTCATGTGCTGAAGGAAGAACACTCACGTTATGAAGTGTTCAGGTTACTTCTTGATGCCATGTTGTGTGCAGCACTTGTTGAGCTACATGGTAAGGAGTGTAAGAAGAAGCTGCAGCTAGGAAGTGGGGACCCCTCCAGAGGACACTGAGTCTATGAAATATGTTTGGCAACATTTTTTTTTTTTTTTGCAGGAAGACAAGGAGCAGCTGTGTTTACAGCAATATACTGTATAGTGTGTTTATTTTGGTGCTGTTCTGATCCAGTCCTTAAGCTCTACTGTTGCTAGCTCAGCCAGCACCAGCATGTGTATATGTCTGGATGGGATCTGAACAACAAAATAGGTGGCCCTCAATTCACTCTCTCTGAGTTCAGAAATTATATGAAGTGGAAGAAATTCTCCTAGTAGTTTTTCAAAGATGAACACACAGATGTATAGGAAACACTGATTTTGCCATCCAGAAAAAGGCTATGTCTGTGTAAAAATAACTCTTAAATAAAAGAGCGATAGTTTTCAAATCCACTTCTCTCCCCATTTTGCTTTCCTTTCATCAAATAGCTGTATCTCAATAAACTTTTCATTGAATTGAAATTTATGTTCTTAATGTAAAGAATTCTAGTTATTTAAATATGCAAAACAAACACTTGGCTTTTATAGAAGTGGAAGCAAACTTTTGTGTCATTTGATATTGGCTGTCTCGCAGCTGAAGACCACATACAGAGACTCCTATGATCCAGTTATAGGATCAATGTAAACATCTTCATCTGAGCGTCCTTTCGGGCCTTTTATAATCCTTTCTTAGGCACCTTTAGGACTCACTTCATCAGATCTGTTTTGGATATCTAACTAATAGTCTCATCTAAAACATCTCCTGTAAAAAAATAAAAACTGTAAACAACAAAAAAATTCTGTTTAAGACTATTTATATTCCCTTTATCTGGACCACCCTTACAACCTCCTTTTCTACATATTTTCAAAATTTAAAATGTAGAAAATTCTATACTTACTGTTCTTTCATGAAAAATTAATATCTACAGAAAGCTGCAAGTATTTTGTAGAAACAGAAGACCACATATCCCATCAGGATGAGGTGTAGTAACAGCTTACAGACCTAGGACAATAATATTATTTCAGCTTTCTTGACACAGTCTCTACTTTTGTTTTGTTTTGTTTTTTTTCTTTTTTTTCGGTGGGGCACAGGGAGACACTTTTAACTATAAGGAAAGCATTTGGCCTAAACCCCAACTTTTTAACTGGCTACAGTGTTATACCAGAGAATCACAGAATCAGAGAATCACAGAATAGTAGGGGTTGGAAGGGACCTCTGTGGGTCATCTAGTCCAACCCTCCTGCTGAAGCAGGGTCATCTACAGCAGGCTGCACAGGACCTTGTCCAGGCGGGTCTTGAATATCTCCAGAGAA
>Ga0065711_1003336_pt1 | contig 28530 bp, 12 predicted proteins | sample Hoacrofraction12_FD_59098 | JGI IMG/M metagenome (GOLD analysis project Ga0065711, IMG submission 59098) | Hoatzin crop microbial communities from Cojedes, Venezuela - Epithelial fraction 12 v2 (version 2) | ecosystem: Host-associated > Birds > Digestive system > Esophagus > Crop | place... | reverse complement strand
GGGGGGGGGGGAAGCCAACAACTTGTTGTGGTTTTTTCTCTTTCTAAAAAATGGAAATTAATCATTAAGAGTTTTCTGTTGTCTTCCTAAATGAACCAATGAAGTGCTGGTGGTACTGCAGTTAGGATTTCACTTGGATGAAAAAATGTGGTAGATTTGTGTTGGTCCCAGTGGATGCTGACATCTTAACCCACTTATCTCTGATTTATTCAGTCCTTGACAGTCCCAAAAAAGTGATGTATTTTGCCTGAAGGCTCGGTAGGTGAGGCAAGATGACATACGCTTTTTCTTTCTGTTAAGGGGGTGATCTCCTCTGCAGTCCAGTGGATGAAGCAGGGGAAAATGGAAAAGGAAAATGGTCACGATAAGGATTTTTCTTCTTTTTTTCAAGTTTCTTGTGTTTGTTGTATAAAAATCCCTTAGAATTTAATATAAACTCAGCCTTTAAAGGTCAATGTCTAGGTGATCAATAGCAAACAACAGATTGTTAAAAAAGGATATTTATAGCATGGTAATCCTAAAAGTAATCTGGGATATTTTAGAATAATTAGTTATTTTACCTTTGTATGCTAATGAAGAATACTCAGCTTTTATAGTTATGACTCTGTCTTGCTTAAGACTAGATGGAAGCGTATTTTATACTTACACACTTAGACAAATTCCAACACATTTGATAGCATATGGGCCAGACACCAGGGTCTGAGGTTTGGTTTTGTGCTGTACCACAGACAGAAACTGGTCTAAAATTTAATGTCACAAACATGAGAGAATTACCATTAAAGAAGTCTGATCCTGTATTTCTGGCCTGTCTGTGAAGATGGAAGCAGAATAATCCAATGGAAAGGCGAATGAGTAGGATATGCTCATAGTATACTTGCAGAGAAATGTCTTGCTTCAGTAATTCTGGGAGAAAGGGCAGGGACCCACCATCTCAGCTGGGAATTCACACAGCAGTTTGCTTTTCTGTATCTTGAGGAGAAGAATCTTGTGTTCCTAGCTAGCATACACTGCTTGTTAATTTATCGCTACCAGCTCATCTTCATAATTAGTCTTATGCTCTTGGAAATATATTTATATATATTTTAATTTCTGCGGAGCTTCAGGATGCACTTGAAGATAGAACCAAGTAAGCTTACCTAAACTGAGACCCAGCTGAGGAAATGTACTCCCCAGGGAGCATGGAGCTTCTCCTCCAGGGCATGAAGCATCAGCTGACTCAGTAACTGATCCCACCTTTAGAATCTGGCTTGCTGGGGAGACATGTTTTCTTGCCAGTTCAACATCAAGATGTGCAGAATGAGAAATGCAGAATCAGGAAGGTAATTTATTTTACAAATGGCCATGTGCACAAGACTGGGGTTAAGTCTCCTGCCATTTTACCTATACAGTAGTTCATTTTTGACTTGAAATCAGTTGAGGGGTTTTTTTTAGATGAAATAAACTTAATCAGACTTCTGCTCTTTCCTTGTCTCATCTATAGTTTAGGGGGTGAAAAATAAGTGAAAACGTAAAGACGTTTTTCATTTATTCCCCTTCTTCTTGTAGACATTTACAATGTAACAATGGTAATATGAGTATAAGGCCATCCAGAAAAAGGAAAAAGTCATTAATGTTTTATTCTACATAAGTTACCCTAGGGACTGGCATTTTCATGGTCATGCAAAGCTAAACACTGATTTAGCTGGGCATAAAGGATCACCAACTGTCTGATAGAAACAATCAGTAGCACAAAGAAAGCAGAAATCCTGAATAGGTTTCCACTTATTAGTCCTGTTTCTGCATTTATGTATTTCCTTTTCACCAGTGGCTGTCAAACTACTTCAGAGCTATTAAAGTTAAATGGCATAATCCAGTTTCCAATAGCACAAGAACACAATTGACTGTTGATGGACCACTTCCATGCAGATGCCTAGGGCCTGATCCAAGTCTGCTTCAAGTGAAATGACACAGTCACTGACTCCGTTGGAAATTGGCTGTCACCTTTAGCTGCAAGAATGTTCAGCAATCCCAGGTACAAATCTCCATTTGGGAGACACTTTAACATATTATTTACATATTAATTATTTTTCACTCTATCCCAGAAAGTAATGTTTTGTTCTTGTTTGATAAATAAACAGATTAGTATGTCTGAATGGTTTATCAGACAACTAAATCCCTCTCACATTATCTTCTCTACATTTCTGTCTCATGCTTCACAACAGTTTCAGTGTAATAACTAGCATCAGTAACTCTTTCCTGACCCATATTAGGTCTTCAAGCAACTAAGAAAATGAAATCTGAAATAAGGATTTATGTGCCCTGGATGGCATGTGATCATTTTTTAGAGGAAAAAAAAAAAAAAAAAAAAGAAACACGGTGTGCTTAACCTTTTCTCATGAAATATTCCCAGTCACACCACTGCTTTGTTGTACATATTTCTCTGACACTCAAGAGATTGTCCCAGAGCAAACATAGCCATTAATCATTAGATCCTTTACTCATTCTCTGGTCAGTTCATAGGAACTGAGATTTTTCTGTGCTTACACAGAAAAACTAAAAGCATAAATAATGCTATTGTCAAATCATTCTTATTTCTCTTTGTGCATTCTTGGTAAAGACAGTGATCCTTGGTAGCTGCCATTGAGAAAACAGGTATCTTAAGAGCAGCAAGTTGTCATCTGGAAATTCTTTCCTCCAGGTTGTGAAATTAAGATGTCTGTGTCATATTTAAAGGATGTTTCTATAACTTCCTTATATTAACATAGAATTTCATATTTTTACAGTTACACTTTAGGACAAATTGCTGATGACAAACACTTGTACTCTGCAGGTCTTAATGGACACTGAGATCTCTACTCATTGGAGAGTCATGTATAGGAAAAAAAACCCTGCTTCCTTAAAAGAATTACATTTATTAGTAACTAAAAAAGCACGTTGGTTTAAGTGCTTCTACAGCTCCTATTACCATAATATTAGAGCAATTCGAAGTCTTTAATGTATTCTGTGGACTAGTGAAGAACTGTCATTCCCAGTTTTGCAGATGAGGGAAAAAAGGCAATGTAGCTACATTTTGTGTCTCTGAGGCATAAAGAAAGGCAGCTGACTGCCTCAGGAAAATCTGTGGCAGAACAGCTATGTGAATCCAGGTTTTCTAATGGTCTGTCCAGCGGACTGTTCTCCCTCTCTCGCAGTTGGAAAAGGTATCTTAAATCTGCTAATACACCTCTTGGTGCTTCAGAGCAGTTTCCCCTCAGCAGCTTCCACCAGCACGTTGTGTTCTGGTGCGTCTCTCCATTATCTTAATTTCTCCTGTGGCTTGGTAGACACCTCCCTCCACATCTTTCATTCTACCCAGTTCTAGCTGGAACCTGGTCCCGTGCTTCCCATCCTGCCTTTCAACGTTGGGAAGAGGAAAGGACAGATCATTAGTTCTCAATGGTTTTCTCAGCAGGTAATCCTAGACAGATAAATTAATCCATATTTAAAGCCAGAGGTCAGAGGGCTTGGCTTTGTGGTCAGTGGGAGGGTCTGACCTTCTGTGCAGCGAAGGCAAGCACTTAGAGAATGCTTCAGCACAGGCAATGCTTTTTCTGGCAGTTAGAGCCAATTTGGTGTAAAATTATAAGTCTCATGTCTTTGGATGAATATGCTGAAACAGTTATCTCTCCAGCAATTTTGTGGTAGAGACAAAAATTCACTACAGAGCCCTGTGAATCCATGACAGATTTTCATGGGGAAACAGGGTTAGAAGCATCAAGCTCTTGGCTCTCTAATTAGGTATAGATTATTTTGCTGACTGCAGTGTTTAAAGCCTTCAGTTATCCTTCGTATATGGTAGAAATGGTAGAACCAGTAACCCATTAGAGTCACAATACTTTTGTAATGTGTGACCCTCTCCAGACACTGGTGGTTTCCCACCAGAGAGGATCGCCCTGCCCACGTGGAGCAGGTCATTTGGGTGTCAGCCCAGTCTTGCATTGTGCTGCCAGAGAGGGGCTTGGGTGACACAAGGAGTGGGGCAGATCTTCCTTCTCTGTCCTCCTTTCCATCGACTGTTGTGTGAGGCCTCGATCCAGTTTGTGCCCTCCTGAAGCCCTTCCTCATCTTCTATATTAATAATACCCACCTAGGAGACTCAATAGTATAGCTTGATCAAAGAAGGGTTAAAAGAAGTTAGTAGCATGGCATTAAGCAGACTGAAAAATCTGTCCAAAAATCTGGGTAAATACCTAGGTCAATTAGACTTCACTGAGCTCTGTGCTGCCACAGATGACTGGCTGCAGGTTTTTGGCTCATTAATTTAAAATCGTATCACGTATGAATATACTATACTGCTGTTACAGAAGAGTAAACTTTGCCATAGTTTAAGTAGCACATTATGTGTTGTGAGTCTGTCCAGATAATTCAGTTTGACCACCAGTATGGAACAACTTTTCATTCAAAGGTTTTTGTTTTACATTCTATATTAGGTTTACTTAATATAGATTACCAGATACTCCAGGGAGAATCAGCTGCCATCACTGTTTAGTTTTGTCTTTGCAGAAATCAAATTGAATAACATATCCAAATCCTTAAAGCAAAGTGGTAGTGTCTGTTCTGGCTTCATTTTCACTTGCTCAGCACCTTTTTTCAGAGAAGAAACCTCTTCATGTTTTCGAAGGAATTCACTAAAGATTACTTTAGATTCACTAACAAGGGAGGCTGGTGGAAACTCCATAATGTTCCAATTTTCCACTTCTTCACCACAGATGTATTTTCTACCTATGGCAATTACATGCATCAGGATGGATCATAAAATGGTATTCACTAAATTTAATTTACATTCTTTTATATATTTCCAAGTTAACTTTTGATTTTGATGGAAAAAGACATCATCTTGAATCCGTCAAGCTCTCTTCAAAAAAAGCCAAATACTTTTTTTTTAAAGCAAATTTATCTTCTAATGGCAAAATATGAATAGAATCTTTGTGGAGTCAGCAACACCAGGATTTCAGCAGTGCAATGAGCTTAATACATTATTTTTACACTTAATGAAAATGAGTTCAGTCAGGTCTCATCCTAGGCTACAGCATAATAACCAGATAGAGTTCACCAGAGATATCGAGATACAGTAGCTTCAGGAAAGGATTACTGTGCCTTCAAACAAAATTAGTTTCTCCTAGGTCACATATTTAAAGAAACCCAAGATTTCTTGGCTGATACTAAATGGAAGCTCTATCAGAAAACAATTATACTATAACAGACCCTATCAACTGCATGTCCAAAGCAGGGCATGCTCTTCCTTGTGCCTCCTGAAAACTGTTGCCTGCAGTGCCTTTTTGAGATACCACAGATTTGCAATACTAATAAACAATAGTCAGGGGACTTATTTACCTTAATTCTTAGGTGATGCTTCTGGATTGGAGCTGGCACTTGACCCTTTTTTTTCTTCGTGGACATAAAGGTGAACCTCTGTCATATTTGCCACTGCAGAGAATCTTCAACTGTGGCAAAAAAAGTAATTGTCTATAAGCAAAATGAATGTTTGGAATGCATGAGTACACTTTAATTGGTTTGTAAGTGATCAGCATGAAAGACTGAGGAGTTTTTACGCATACTCTGGCAAAAAATGAGCTTCGAGATTTCAGCAGCAGCTGGAAAGAGCAGCAGTGTGTGCCCAGCCAGGTCTGGAGCCAAAAAGCAAATTTTCTGTGCAGCATAGCCTAAAAAACTTTGGTTTCGATACCCTTACGGACCTATGCTCCAATTTTGGCAAAGAAGCAGATTAACAGTTGGTTCAGCAGGGGCGAGAAATAAGTGACCTCAGTCGGACCATGAAGGCTCTGATACCCATGATACTTATCTTCTGCCTGTGTGGACAGTCACCTACCATATCCATTCGTTCAATACATTCTGTGGGTAATAAAACATTCCCAATTAAATAGTATTCAGCCAACACAAAAGCAGTCTATTGCATCTGAAAGAAATTTGCTTCTTAGGTAGTCAGAAAAAAACACAGAGTGCAACCAGAAAGGGACCAAAGATGCCTTAAGATACTGGTTGCTGCTGTTATGAGGCAGAAAACAGATCCTTTAGGTGCCTACCTTTGCTGTAAAACTGATCTGTGCTCTTTCCAATGACAGCTAGCTGCCATCTTCCTACACTACCTGAAAAGAAAAGAAAAACAAAGTAGTTATATCACTATGTATAGAGTATGGATATCTAATTAATGTTTTTTCAATGCTGAACTACATTTTGGCTTTGGAAGGAAGTAATAAGTTTGAAAATATGAAGTACCTATTTGTGTTAGATCCTCAGTGTGTTTAGGTCTGTGCTAGTCCACTGAATTCAGTTGAGTGGCACAGACTTTCTGAGAACTGACACTATAATTCTAAACCAGCAGCAAAATCCTGCCTGCTTTCTAAATTTATAAATTGTTGACACAGAATCAGTGAGACTGTGCAGCAGCTAATTGGCCCCTCTGGTCAATTCTCAATGGTCCTGAGAAGTTCACTGGTTTCAGATAAAGGTTTTTTGCTGAGCTGTAGGCTGAAATATTCCCAGAGTTTGAACAAGTTCTTGTTCTTTGTTTGCTTTTTAAATAGAATATATCAAGGCCAAGCCTTGACAAGGCACAACAAGGTCAGGATAAGTGCTTGGTAAGGAAAAATGTGAGATTTAGAATTGGCTTCTAACATGGATTTGGTCTTGAAATACTGTATCTTAAAAAGAAGAGGTGGAATTTCGACTTCTAAGATTTCTTGTTGCAGATCTAGGAATTTATCTATGAAGTTAAGAGTGTACATCTTTAGAATTATCCAACTGTATATTTATGTATCAGATGTTTTGTTATTTCTGTATCAAGTATTAATATCACAATGTTATGTTTCTTAAAATATTTACTCTGATCTCTTTTAAATTAAAGAATAAAATTTCTTCACATCAAAATTTTCAGATTTCATCTGGGGAACTTTTCAGCAAAACTAAAGGTAAATTGGCCAAATGTTTCCTCATATAAACCAACTTAAAAATAAAATTATCAACTGAGTCTTTCAAACTAAAAATGGAGAGGCTAAATTTTGCTTTCTGTTACCAGGGAAATCTGTAGGTTATATGTAGTTTATAGGCACCCTGACATTTTTTTAAATCCAACTCTGAGTTACTTCTCTAAATTCTGTGTTGTCTGTGTGGGGAGAATTAAACACTTCTAAATGGGATCCACAAAGGCAATGCACTAAGCAGATGCACTAGTACTAGGTACAGAGAAAAGTGGAAAAGCTTGTGCGCAGCACTCTGGAAAGGGTCAGCCCTCTACTACCGGGCTGTCTTCATGGGATTCAGACAGTTGATTTGCCTCTGCGAGTCAGCCTTAGCAGCTTAATCTAAGATCATCACTTTTAAATTTGAAGATTGTTAGAGACTATCTTCCACTAAAAATACAGACTCCTGCAGAAAGACTTTAAGTTTACAGGCAAGAAGTGTACTTTCCGTAATTACTTCTAATAATTTTTGTAGCAGGGACTCTATGGTCCTTCAAATTGAAAACATACAATCTAATATGACTGCAATACTGTCATATTTATTCACCAAATAAAAAACCTTCTTCAAAGGAGAATAAAGAAACATATATATTCATATACCAGGAAAATTTTGCTCAATTCAGAAAGTCCAGCTTTCTTATTATAAGTTATGATCAGTTAAAAATATTTCAGAAGCCAAATGTTACACTTTCTCAGAAGACCCTAGTCAAGCATTTCCACATTTATTATTTATATCCTTTCTTTTTGACATCAGTGGGACTATTCACAGATGTAAGCAGAGACACGAGTAAATGCATTGGCATGGTAGAGACTTAAACTGAATGAGGATTGTAACGACTGCTTTGAAGAGAGGAGAAGTAAAATAATGGAAATCAGACTTAATATATGTCCTGATTATTATATAAAAATGAAATTATTACTCAAAAACCTGTTTTATTTCATTTAACAGGGTTTTGGTAATGTATGTTACATTCTCAAAGCTGAAGATGTCCCTGCTCATTGCAGGGGGGTTGCACTAAATGACATTTAAAGGTCCCTTCCAAACCTAAGTATTCTATGATTCCATGGTTCTATGATACAGACACTCCGCAATTTTGATAATATGTACATTTCCAGTCTTTTTCTGACACTGTGTTATCTAGTGTTTATGTTTGGTGTGGTGAGTAGTTTCTTCTGTAAGTGTGTGCTTCTCCAGCGCCCTTGCAGAATCACAGGCTCCTGCGAGGTTCCACATCCATCTCACTCATATCGTACCAATGCTTCCACAGGGAAGGTCAGGTCTGAAGGCCAGGCCAGTAAGTGAGGAACCTTCAAGGAGAACCTGCATGCTGGTGGTTTCATTGATGTCATGATTTGCAACAAGCCAAAAAAGCAAATGTTCACACATAATAGCATTATGTAAACTGGTATTTCTTTTTATTTTGAAGCTGACAGATAAGACAGGAAGTCAATACCAACATTTGTATTAAATGAAGAACCAGCTTTTTAAAGCAATGAACTATTAGCTTCTCTTGTCCTGACCAGATGCCAAATCAGGTTAAATAAATTCTGCCAACATAAATCCCTTTGGCAATTTCAGCTGTTCTAGTTACTCTTTGCTTCTCCTTCTGGGGCCAGAGTCTACCACTGAATGTGCACGTTTCCACTGACTCGCGTCCAAGGGCAGATTTTGGCTGCTGGAAACTGTTGTGTACTGTAGTGCTACTGGCCCAGAACTGATTTCTTCCATCCAAGGGGTAGCTCCATTGCACTGAGATGATGATTCTTTTATTTATACAGGGTATTTGGAAAAGGAATAGGGAAGAAGAGTAGAAAGAAAGAAATAATAGAGGTTTGAACTATGAAGCCTGCAGAGAACATTTGACTGTAATAGGGTCCTACTGACCTTTCCAAAATTGAGAGGCTATGATGCTTTTACAAACCACTGACATTCGCAATCTTCAAAATTTGGACAGTCATAACCCACAATTAGGGGCTTACTAAGGACCTTCTTATAAGCACAAATTCTTGATGAGACACAGATGCTTGTCAGGACCATACACTTGTTAAAAAAACTCCAAGGAGCTGAATTTGTGTTCTTCAAGGCGTCTTCAGGGGTTTTGGCGTTTCTAGTTGTGCTGAGGATTCTGTGAGGCTACAGACAGCACAAACAAGACAGTAAGTTTATTACCCTTGCATAGCATACTTTTAACATCTTTCTGTTTCCCTTCTAATTAGTGGTATGTGTTTGCTTGTATGTTTTTTAAAAGGGCAGAGAATTCTTGCACGTGGAATTATATATTTTTGATGAAGCTGAGGGCCTGCCTCTGCTCTCACAACTATAGAAATCAGGAGTTCTAAAATGACATATAGTTTGGTAGTATAAATCCAGACTGTGAGGATAGATGGCCTTGATGTGATATCAAAACAAATGAAAGGGGAGAATGTAATGATTTGTTACTAGAAAGCTGAAAAATGAAAGGGCATAAGATAGCAGGTGCTGGTGGGTGGAGAAATAGCGAATGTGAGAGTGCTGTAGCACCATCTGTTCATGCTGCTCTTGCACTGTCATCTGGGTGTTTCTATTGCATATCTCTAAACATCTGGGTGTAGTGCTGGGCTTACAGGCTGCACCCCTGGTTTGGATGAGAAAGCGTTAGTATTGCAGCGGAAGTTTTTTACTCTGTTTCCTTTTCTTTCTTCTTACGTACCTTGCTCCCATCTCTGACCTCAAGCTCTGCCCATTAACAAAAACATGAGAAAAATTCGTGCAAATTGTGTGTTTTCTAAAGAGAGTAGATTGAACAGCAGAAAATATAAATGTAGCCTATGCTTTGTTCTTATTAAAGCCATATGGGAATCAATCTCTGACCTGACGTAATGGTCCATCTTTGTTTTGCAATTGACTCTGTTAATGGATATCACAGCAACACCAGAGCAATTGCCATGGACTGAGACTTCAGCGTGCTTGGTGCTGCACAGCCACACAGCAGAGAGGTGTTCCTTGTCTCAGAGAGCTTACACAAGCATGATATTCACCTCGGAATCCATAATTTTCTTTATTATTCCACACTCCAAATGTTTGGGGTTTTTTTTGAGATTAATAATCAGAAGACTGTAAATAATACCAATAATTATTATTATAATAATACCACCAGTAATAATAATACCAGTAATATTAATAGTCATAGCAATAATAATAAGTCTGACTCTAAGAGGTTTAAATTTTTGCAGCATTCAAAAATTCTTGTCATTTCCTTCTTCAGAAATATACATTTTATGCAGCTGAATACACCTCTGTTTCTTCTGAACCTTCACTATTTCCTTAGCAATGGCACTCAGCTTGTCTCCTGATCTCCATACAGTTTCCTATAAAGAGTATATATTACCATAACCTTTGACATGCAGTGGAAAACAGGAGTTTATTTCCAGACCTGGATCCAAAGTAAAGTCCTATTTGGGACCTAAAATATGTTTCAGTGGTGAAACACTACTTTGGTAGCTAGGAAAAGCTTTTCCATACTTTTGTGATTTAAAAATATCTGCTTGTCTCCAATTTGGCCATCCTATAAACACTGCTGCCTCTTAGTGACATCTGCTGGAACAGGTAGCATTGAAACATGTTCAGGTTTCCTCCACACTTGCTACCTGCCAGCATTTAGCTCCTAACGGAAAAAAACAACTTACTCTGTTTCAGAGCAATACTTGGCCAGTTCAGGTTTGAATTTTTCCTTATCCCATAGGACAACCGTTCTCCACCTTCTTCTTGTGCTAACATAAAGGAATGACCTATATGCCAACATGACAAAGATCCAGAAAGTTACAAAAGCTTCATTGTAAGGCTAAATCCTTGACAGGGATTGAAGTAGCTTGCACGAAGGACAAGAGAGGATGTGCATTAAAGCAGGAAGTCATTAAAATAATGAATCACTCGGCCGAATCCAGTTTTTCTATAGAGTTTATGCATTTTCTTACAAGTGGATTTTCATTTTCAGGTTTGTCACTTTAAGCTGCATCCTCCATGTAGCTTTTCTTCTTCTGCTTCTTGCCAAGAAACCCAGCTGGAGGGGTTTTGTAATGAAATAAGATGTGAATCTTTTGCCTCTTTCCTTCATGACACTGTTACTGTGCACAGCTCTACTACTTAATATTGGCTCTTCTTGTAGCTGTAACTCTACAATTCTATATTTTGGTATATCTTGTACTTATTGTAGACTAGAACATGTGTGTTACTACACAAAACTAGAGACTGAATTGTTTCATAAGTATATCTGGGCATATGTGACTAAGATTATAAAGTCAAAAATAGGAGATGAAGATTTTTCCAAATGTTTCTTGCTGATTGCTCTATGTTCTCATGCAAGCAGTGTAATAGACTGATCTCTCTGTAAATCAGTGAGAAGATAGAGTGCTTTATTATAGGAAGTCAAGAATTTGCTCTCCAAAATTAACCAGTCATCATATTACTTATTTTTTTCCCCACTTTGCCAGGTTTTGTTTAGGACAAACACCAGTTTAGAGCAGATATATAGCTCTTTACTAGCTAATGTTAGGTGAGGTGGATAAGTTCCCTCAATGACTACAAGAGCTAACTGCTTATAATATGTATACAAACTTCTAGAGGAAAGGCAGGATTTGCAGGTGAAGCAAATATCTTTTTATTAGATCACTTTTTATAGCTGGTAAAAATTAACAGGTTTGGGGGTATGCAGTCTTTCTTCATGTCTGAAGTACATACGACCCCTCAGACTGATCTGTATCTCTTTGCATACACTTCCTAGACCACCTCCTGCTCTTCCTACACAGATTTTGAATGTGAAACTCATCAGCTTTGGGAAGTGAAAGCCAGCATTTACAACTGTCTGCTTGTTATCACCCCACCTGGTAAGATGCATTGTGCTTTTTAATTTTTTTTAACATCTACAGATCCGATCTGAATAGGTCACAGTTTATTCACCAAAAAAACTTTTTTCTGAGGTTTCAGTTAGGAGTCAAACCTATCAGTGATGTAATCCTCTAGACTGCTCTGGCATTGTGTTAAATTGATTACATCCCAGGGACTTTGTCAGGAAGTTGATAAAGTAAAACATGTCAGCCACTCACTTGGATAATTTGTACTATGATTATAAGATAATTAAACCCCAGCAGAGGAAGGAGTTGCTGTAGGAAAAGAGATTTGATTTCAGTTATATACAAATCATAATAAATGAAATGTGTAACTAAACAGATGCATTTTTTGTGACAATATAATTTGAACTCTTTTATACAGATTCCTGACCCTTACTAAGTCCAAAACCAAATGCCCTCTCACCAATTTCCAGTTGTTGCAACCATTACTGAACACTCCTATTATCAAAGCTTTATGCTGCTGTACTGTGTGGGGTTAGTTTGCCTTAACTTAGACAGCCAAGGCTGAAACAAGACTCCTTCTTGGTTGATTGGGGGAAAAAAAGAATGTATCTGCAGAGTGTGATTCTGTTCATCACTGCAACACAGGAGAGTGAAAGGAGTGAAGCGACATACCTCTGGAGGTACCTAGGCTGTACAGGGAGTCTAAGGGGATCAGCTTAGACATTTAAAATTAGGTGAAAGAAACTTCCCAATGTGCTCTCGTAGTAGCTCGCCCTTTCAGTATAGAAAAGACAGGAGATTAGCAGTTGTTTTGCTGTAGATTCCAGTTTGTGAATGCAATGTATTTTTACTCCAAGGCATGGCTATACCATAAGGAAGAGATTTAAACGAGGGTTTTAGCTGCCAAATACACACCTAGGATCTCAAGAGAACTTTTTGTAGTTTATGCTGGAGTCAACTTCCCACACTTTTGTTCCTCTGAATATCTAAGCTACCAAGATTTAAATGACACCTGACTGCAGTGCAGACTCATCTATAGGCCATGTTGTGTATCTTTAAATACGTGCTTCATCCATCAGAAGCAGGTCTGTGGTAAAGCCCCTCAGAGAAGTCTTCTGCAGCTACTGTAATCTGAAAAGATAAGAACATTCAGAAGGTAGTATAAAAGAAGCCCTAAATGATGGTATTAATTTTTGTTCCTGTTTATTATAGATATTTTCATGTAAATCTTCAACAATCTCTTTTCATTTTCCCTTCATGAAGCATTGGACACTCAAGTAATATTGTATACTAATTTATTTTTGTTACTGAAAGTGACTATTAAACATAAAGTATATATGCTATATATTCAAATCAAATATAATGAGTATTTTTTCTCTAAAATATTGTAATTAAATTAAAATTAGTTTCTTGGAAAATGTTTGCTTTTCACTCCCTCCATGTTCCCCTCTCAAGGGATTTTTTTTTACACTTTAAAATGAGCTATAAAAGCACTACTTTTACTCTTTAAAAAAATGATGTTACAATTATTGATAATTTCTCATTTTGCTCATTAATTTCTTTTAGAATTCCTGACATGTTTTTAGGTTGACCGCAACACTGTATTGACTACTGTAAACACTTTGCACTCTTTCTTCAGTCACAGCTGAAATACTTTATGAAGCAGGAGGTCCAGAAAGCGGTCCCCAGGATGGTCCTTTGCTCATGTACAATTAAAGATTGATCCATATTTTTATGTTCAAACATTCCCTAGTTTTCAGTTTGGACATAGCTTTTCCATAGGAAATTAGCAACTTGGCGTCCCTTGACAGGAAGCCCTGAAAAGTCCATTTTGTACAGGTGAAAGACAGGTTCTGGAAAGATGTAGTTCTTGAAGTATCCTCTGGCTCTCTGAGCAGGACGTTAAGATTTGCATGACCACACCTATCTTATCTGAAAATAAATAATTCTTTTTTCTGAGCTTTTGAAACCCTAAAATATGTTTCGTAGTGTTAAAAGTACGTGCACTTCCTTTGAGACCTAGCTTGCTAATTTTACATCCTCACTATCAAGCTAAATGCTGAAGATTTCCCTGGATATCACTAATGTAATTACTAAAGTTCGAAGAAAGTGCCTGACAATTCATGTAATTAAAGGTGTGACTCTGTTCCCATTGAAAGTCAGATAATATTTCCCATTCATTCAATAGAAGTAGGATCATACTTTACAATTATGCATCTTTGTGCAGTCTGAAGAATGATTGCATGATTATTTTCTGAAGCTCCAAGAGCAATTTAGGTGCATCATTTGAACAACAGCAAGAAAGTTTGCAGATCTTGGTATAAAACATATATGTTACCATAGATGATTCAGCTCAATTAGCATCCTTCTCTCTCACCAGTATAATTTAGATTTCCTTATGAAATGGGAAACTAAAGTGATAAGGCACCTCCACATTTTCATTTGCTTGGTTTCTTATATTTTGCATGAGAACCAAACCTCAGAAGTGGGGAAAAATACCTGGCTGGCATTTTACTAAACAATGTAACCTCCTCGTTCAGCTTCAGTAGAACTACAGGATTTTGTTTCCTTCATTCTTGTTAATATCTTCTCTAAAAGGGACAATATCAAAGACAGGAAATCTGATTTTCTACAGGATTAAATAATTTTTGGTTCTCCGTTTCTTTCAGATACATGCAGAAGCTTTTCTCAATTACTTTCTGTTAGCAAACCTGTTTTTCCACTTGTCACTTTGCATTGTAATCCAGCAGGTGTGGTGTTTTCTCAGGCTGACCAAAACCTGCTTTTGCTTCCTGTTTCACTACTTTTAAAGCTACCTTTATGAAATCGGAGCTGATGAAGCACACATGAGAAGCATGGGTAATTATATGCACAAAATGAGTAACAGGGTTTCATGTTTCACTTTGAAAAAATATACCTTATAAACCTTGCAAAGAAGGCTTGTTATAATCACTTTACAGATTGCCAGTGATCAAATTTGGTCATGTACAGTCTGAATGTTCAGGAGAGATTATGAAGACATACACTACACGAGCGTTTAGACATGCTTGTAGTCCTTATAATGTCCTGTCCCGTACAATTTTCTTACAGTGCTTAACAACGTAAGGACTATTTAGGTAAGCGTGCAGTGATCCTTATGTAATGGCTGGGACAGGAATCAGTCTCTCTTGTGTACATTTGGAGGTGAGGGTGAGAAGAAAGACGAATGAACTACATTAGTTGACTCATCTTCCCGGACTGAGAAAACATGCTCTCAATCAACGGGCAGATATAAAAACAGATTACAAAATGGATTACACAGGGATTCATTCTGCACACTTTCATCCTTTCACTATTCCAAATCTGAAAGACAAACTGAAGTAAAGACTCTTTATAGCACTAAGGTCAGGAACAATCTTCACTTTGCTACCAGTAATCTGACAGTTGTTCTGCCTGACATATTTCAGGTTTCTCATAGGGCAGGAGAAAGGGAATATTGACAAGGTGAGATACTTGAGCACTTCTCTAACTCTATGGAGATTTCCAGGCTAGACCACAAGGGGAATGTTTTCTTTCTTTTGGACTGAAATTCTCTTGGCAAAAAAAGAGCAAGCAACTGGTCTGCGGCACTCTGGGCCAACTTCATCTTTGTGGTCTCTCCAGTTAAATCAGTAGCTCTTTACCAACACAGATGAATTTAACTCACTTGTCTGTCTGCAGCCAGTACAGCTTCTTTTAAAAGCTATTATTGCCAAGTAAAATACAGCTTTAAAAAGGCTCAGCATTTTCTTAAATGAATAGTTTTACCAGTGTCAAGTAATCAGAAGTGTGATGAAACATACTCTATTTCTATAATATATGGTTGTCAGAATTAACCTAAAAGCCAAATCCCCATATCATTAAAATTGTAGTGATGGTCTTTCTCATCCAGCAATAGATTACAGATACTAAAAAAACCTGTTAGGTCAATTTATAAAATACCACTGTGTAAACGGATGCTTAAAGAGGAAAATTTCAAACTAGGTAATTTTGTTATGCCATTACAAACAAAAAACATAACTATTTTAACTATTTTATCACAATATTAGGTGATACTCTTACAGAAGCCTACAGATTGCATAGTTTATCTTCCTTCCTTTGGCAAATAAAATAATTTCTTGTCTTTTCATAAAAAATTGGAATATAAAATCATTATATTTCTCCCTTACCTGTACATCTGCTTCATGGTATTTGAGCTGTACAGCCGATGTAGCTTACTTTCTGACGTCCAGTGTAGATCTGCTACTAGAGAAAGTACATGAGGCATAAAATAGCTGTGTTTCTTTTGGAAGAGAGGTAGCAAAATAGAAGCTAATAAACAGCAGATTATCTAACACAGGTATCTGGCATCTGCTTTGTTGTATGATCATCTGCTTCTCTGGACTGTCCATCTTCTCACTCAGAATGTCACTGTAATGGAAACATTTTGTATATTTTTTATGCATTTAGTTATGAAATGCCCTAAATGCATCCAGCAGATTCCAGGATTATTTCATTCATGTGTATCACTTGTCATCAGCTGATTCATGCTCTGGATATCACTATGGAGTGCAAGCAACCTTGCAAAGAAGGACATTCAAGAAATAAAAGACACGAAGAAACAATGAGAAAATCAACAGTCCTTACAACCGAATGAATGCATATTTTCTACATGCAGAAATAGGATTAAAAACCACGTTAACTGACAATCAAAGAATGGTTAATTTGTAATGGAACTTTTTTCCCACAAATTTCTACTAACCAACGAGTGTCCCTGAAGTTGGAATTTCCCACATAATTGTGATCCACAGGTTACTCATTTTGCATCCACAAAGAAAACATTTTAAATAAACAAGACACAAGTTAATTACAATATATAGGCTCAGGCATAGTAGCAAGCAAATTGCCAGCAGATTTCACATTCTTTGCTCATTAAAGTTAAAAGGAAATATTATTGAAATATTAATGGAAAGAATGCATTCAAGAAATATTACAAAATTCCAGAAAATTTCTATGTTTAAATGCCTGCAAACAATAAGAAATATTCCAGACAAAGAAAAAGATTTCTGAATTTGTGATAATTCACCCCTTAAGAGTTTATATGTGTAAGGTTCAATTAGTTGCGTTTGTCTGTTGGGTCAATTTTGCTACAGTAGAAGTCATCTGACTTGCTATCTTGCAAAATGTTCTGCTTTACATTGTGCAATTGATTTTGAGGTGGTTGTAACAGTGAGTTCTTAATCCACATGTTCGTCTATATCTATTGCAATATTATCATCTAGCAGTGTAACTGGCTATTTCTAAATACTAACACACTACTCTGCATTGATGTAATATGTTCTTGTCTTACAAAGGCAAAGTGTGTTTTTTCTCAAGTAGCATTATTAATTTCTACCTTCAATACTTACTTTCTGATTTCTTACTGTGTAAAAGAACATTTATCTTTCTTATGGGTCAAAGCTATTATTAGGGAGGTGAAATAACTTCAGACAGAAGTTCAGGACAGAACTTCAGTTTCAAACTTCCTAAAGGGAAACCTAATTGTTTACAACCGAAATAAAGTTGAGCTAAAGTGTTGCCTAAAATTTGCTTTCTAGTACTTTGATATGAGAATGATGCATTGCATTGCAGCTAGACCCAACATGACAATGGAAGAAGAATTCATCTCAACCTGGTCAATTATTACTTTCTTTTGTTCTTCCTGCCTTCAAAATATGAATGCTTGGCAAGAGAAAACTCCATGTAATCCTGTGGAGACATTATTTCTTGCTTTAGACCATAATCTGAATTACACATGGTCAAACACCTAACCCATAGGATTTAGTCAGAGCTTTTGGGAGATTTCCGTGTGTTTTATTTTATTCTGTTGATATTTTCCTTGGTACATGTAGAGTCATAGAATCAAGTTCCTTTTGACCGGGCAGCTTTCCAGCCACTCCTTCCCAAGCCTGTAGCATTGCATGGCGTTGTTTTGACCAAAGTGCAGGACCCGGCACTTGGCCTTGTCAAAACTCATACAGTTGGCCTCCGCCCATCAATCCAGTCTGTCCAGATCCCTCTGCAGAGCCCTCCTACCCTCAAGCAGATTGACACTCCCACCGAACTTGGTGTTATCTGCAGACTTACTGAGGGAGCACTCAATCCCCTCATCCAGATCACTGATAATGATGTTAAACAAGAACAGACCCAAAACTGAGCCCTGGGAGACACCACTCGTGACCGGCCACCAGCTGGATTTAATTCCATTCACCACCATTCTCTGGGCTTGGCCATTCAGCCAGTTCTTTATCCAGTGAAGAGTACACCCATCCAAACCACGGGCAGCTAGTTTCTCCAGGAGGATGCAGTGGGAAACAGTGTCAAAGGCCTTACTAAAATCCAGGTAGACAACATCCAAAGCCTTTCCCTCTTCCACTAGGCAGGTCACCTGGTCACAGAAGGAGATAAGGTTGGTCAAGCAGGACCTGCCTTTCATGAACCCATGCTGGCTAGGCCTGAACCCCTGGTTGTCCTTCACATGCCCCGTGAGTGCACTCAGGATGAACCACTCCATAATCTTGCCTGGCACCGAGGTCAGGCTGGCTGACAGGCCTGTAGCTCCCTGGATCCTTCTTCTGGCCCTTCTTGTGGATGGGTGTTACACTGGCAATCCTCCAGCCATCTGGGACCTCCCCTGTTAGCCAGGGCTGCTGATAGATGATGTAGAGTGCCTTGGCCAGCTCCTCCGCCAGTTACCTCAGCACTCTTGGGTGGATCCCATCCGGCCCCATAGACTTATAAGTGTCCAGGTGGCATAACAGGTTGTTAACTGCTTCCTCCTGGATTATGGGAGGTTTATTCTGCTCTCCTTCCCTATCCTTCAGCACTTGGGTGCTGACTATCCTGGGAATAACCAGTCTGACCATCAAAGACTGAGGCAAAGAAGGCATGGAGTACCTCAGCCTTTTCCTCATCCTTGTTGGGAATATTCTCCCCCACATCCAATAAGGGATGGAGATTCTCCTTGGCTCTCTTTTTGTTGCTGACGTATTTGTAAAAATATTTTTTGTTGTCCCTTACAACAGTGGCCAGTCTGAGTTCTAGCTGGGCTTTTGCCTTTTTAATTTCCTCTCTGCATGACCTAACAAGACCCTTGTACTCCTCTTGAGTCACCTGCCCTTTCTTCCATAATTGGTAGACCCTCCTTTTTTTCCTGAGTCCCAGCAAGATCTCCCTCTTCAGCCAGGCTGGTCATCTTCCCAGTTGGTTTGTCTTGCGGCACATGGGGACAGCCTGCTCTTGTGCCTTTAAGACTTCCTCCTTGAAGAATGCCCAGCCTGCCTGGACCCCTTTGCCCTTCAGCACTCTCTCCCAGGGGACCCTCTCCTGAACAGGCCAAAGTCTGCCCTCCGGAAGTCCATGGTGGTGGTTTTGCTGGGCTCCCCTCTTTACTTCACCATGAACCAAGAACTCTATCATTTCATGGTCGCTAAGCCCAAGACGGCCTCTGACCACCACATCTCCCACCAATCATTCGCTGTTAGTAAACAGTAGGTCTAACAAGGCACCTCCCCTGGTAGGCTCACTTACCAGCTGCATCAGGAATTTATCTTCCACACACTCCAGGAACCTCCTAGACTGTTTCCTCTCTGCTGTGTTGTATTTCCAGCAGATGTCCAGTAAGTTAAAGTCCCTCACGAGAACAAGGACTAGCGATTGCGAGACTTCTGCCAGACTCTTGTAGACAATTTCATCTACCTCTTCATCCTGGTTGGGTGGTCTATAACAGATTCCCAGCAGGATGTCTGCCTTGTTGGCTTTCCCTCTTATCTTCACCCATAAGCATTCAACCTTGTCATCACAATCATCGAGTTCTATACAATCGAAGCAGTCCCTAACACACAGAGTCACCCCACCACCTCTCTCTCCTCATCTGTCCCTTCTGAAGAGCTCATAGCCATCCATTGCAGCACTCCAGTCGTGAGAGTCATCCCACCACATTTCTGTGATGGCGACCAAATCATAGCTGTCCTGCTGTACAATGGCTTCCAGTTCCTCCTGTTTATTGCCCATGCTGCGTTCATTGGTGTAGATGCACTTGAGCTGGGCTATCGAACACACCCCCAACCCTGGCATGCCACGTCTGGGCTCATCTCTAGTGAGCCTGGTTATATCCCCTTCCCCCTTGGACCCTAGTTTAAAGCCTTCTCGATGAGCCCTGCCAGCTCGTGGGCAAGAATCCTTTTTCCGCTTTGAGACAGCTGGCCTCCATCTGTTGCCAGTGGGCCCGGTGCCATGTAAACCTCCCCATGATCAAAGAAACCATAATTCCACCGACGGCACCGGTTTCCGAGCCACCTGTTAATCAGGTGAGCTTTCCTGACCCTTTCAGTGTTCTTCCCTGCCACTGATGGGATTGAGGAAAACACCACCTGTGCCCCTGATAAATGCAGGAATTGCTATACCGGATCTTTCTCAATCTTTCCAAAACACTATCCATATCAACTGTCTATACGTGATTTTTCTGAGGAAGGTGACATGACTTCACAGCAGCAGCAAGTAATCTGTTCCCCCATATTAGATCTTAAATTCTAACAGTTACACTTGTGAAGCACAAACATAAATGCTCCCTTTAATGTTTTTGGGGATAATTATCATAACCCAAGGTACTCTGGATACTCCTGTACATGTTTGTTTTCTCTTTCTACTTCAATGTACTGAAGTTCTTGAACTCTACAAATTTCCTGTAACAGAAATGCTGCATTTTAATTTATTTTCCAGGGAAACCAAGGCTAGTTTTCATTTTTTGAGAACAGGCTTTTTGTTTAATTTTAATTGCTCTTCTATATTCCTCTTATTTTTCAGCAGTCTGAAACAGGATAACCAGTGTGAATACAGTATGTTAGCTGAAGATACATCTCTGATATCAATAGAATTATCTTTTTGTTTATTCTCTGCTCCATTCCTTATATAACAATGTTTTGACAGCTTAACAATTCACACCAAACAGAGGGTAACAGGATTCAAACAAAATCAATTAACACTTCAAATTTTTCCCATACTCCATCTGTTCTCGTAGTACAGGTACAAAAGCTGATATTGTGCAAAGACAAGACTCTAAAACTAAAGTTTATTTACTTCTATGCAGTAGGAAACAGTAGTTAGTCTGAACAATTCTGTAGTGGAAAAATTTGTGATTTGTTCGGTCATAAATACAAGTCTTGCTTGGGTCACTAAAGTAGCCAAGAACAAGCGGATCCCTGAAATTTCATTGAACTTCCATGACTTCTGTCTTGCTTTCGGGAACCTATGTATGGGTGACTATGTTACCTAGGAGACATAGTTGGTATCTTAAAATAGTTGAAGGAAATAGAAACCAGCTGATTATGCTGGCCACAGCTAAATCCAGAAGATTTATCTTTCTTCAACATATTAGTAAAAGTCAACCTGCTTTTTAAAGCATTTCTGGATTTTCCTCTACCAAATTTGAAACCTGATGTATCTGAATGATCAACACTAAAGGATTAATGGTAGGATTTCTTTCATTCCTCTCTTTCCAAATCCCATTAATTCAATAGGTATTGAAAAGATCAGAAATTGTTCTGTACATTTTATATAATGTGTTAATCTCAGAAATATCAGAAGCTTGAAGTTTTAAGAAATGCCTTTGGAAGCCAACATAATGTCCATAAAATGTCAGACAGTATTTTATTACTTCTATGTTGCAATCCATAAACAGTAGAGTTTTCTACGTGAACAAAAGAAAGTTTAGCTGCAAGGACAAAGAATGCTATTTTGTTTTTTTATTGTTAGTGTCATGACTGGTTGCTTGTGTCTATGTTTGTTTCTAAGATATTGATAACATTAAAACAAAATGATGTCTGCATTTGGATAGATTTTAATCCTTTGTTCTACTTCTTATCACCTGCATTCATTATATATCTGTCTGGTAAGAGATACAGGGCAACTTAAGCATTTGCAGAAACTCCTTAATTTTAAATTAATCTGTGTTTTAGTAGAGCAGAGTTTAGTTTCATGTGGTTAGACAGCTGTCTTCTCCTGGTATCTCCCTAAGGTTTAAGGATAAAAAGAGCCTGTGATGTGGCACAACTTAAGTCAATATACTTTTCACTGATTTTAATGAGCTGGATCTCCTTGGTTTTCTGGGTTCACATTTTCTAGAACTAGTTGAGAGAGCTGATGCAGTCTTCTCTGCTTCCCTTATCTTCCCTTGTCTTTTTCCTTCTCCTTTATCACAATCTGATTTATGTTCTCATAATAAGGCATCATGGTATTAATTTTTTTCCACTCGCTCTTTGAACTGTCCTTTGTTCAGAGAGTATATTGCTAGTTATGATAATACTGAAGTTTTATTTAAATCCATGTGTCTGGTGAGAAGAATTACTGAAGAACATACACCAGTGTGTATGATGAAGGGAACAGATGACAAGGCTGGGGACACAACTCCACTCTCCTGCACTTCACCATACCTCAGTGGCAGGGATTCAACCTCATAAGCAGAAGGAATTTCACAGAATTTCTGAAGAAAACAACAGGGCCTGGCAAGTATAGTACTTACCTAGTTTAAATGTGCATTTTGTTGAGGTATGTTAACATTGGATTTGAGCAAAAACATTTTTTGTTCAACACTATCATCAATTAGTGTGATGTGACACAATGAACACAATGGATTCAAAGAAGCATTATCTGGCTAACAAACCGAAATGGGATTTTCTCTTCTATATGGTTTATTCTGACATTTAAAGGGACACTAACTCCACCTAACTTTACCCACATAAAAGTACAGCATCTATTGGTCCATATCCCTCTATAGGTAGACCTAATGGAAAAAAAAAATCTCTACTACTATAGGCATCTGGCTTCAACAGGTGAAAGATTCTATAGAAGCGCATTACTCTTTGCATTGTCCTAAGGGAGCTTAGGAAACTATCTTAGACCTCATGATTAGAAACTTTAAAAGGTTGAAGTCAGGTGAATACTTCAGTTTAGATTAATCTTTATTACAGCATAATCTTCTGCCTATAAAGGTACAAGACTCTCCAATGGTAATATATTTATGTGACTCTGGTAGGTCAATTTTGGGGACAATGAAAGAAGTCACCTTTAAGAATGAGGAAGGGTTGCCGGTAACCTCCCAAAACTCTGTGGTTTTAAATTGATGGCTGCTGCTGATGCTAGTTGCTCTTGCATGCTCCCATACAGCTCATGATTATTAATATCAGTACATTAGGACAGAACTAAAGAACTCTCCAATCTTTTTTGATTTCACTTATAACATTTCCAATCTAAAAACAAATAGTAAAGACATTTGATACTCTCATGTCAGGAATGTTTTTCAGGTTTTTCATCTTGCAATAACTTTCCTTTCTAAGTGTTTTTCAAAATATTATAAGCCAGAAAAACATGGCAGTCTAACATTTAAATTTTTCCTTAAAAAAAAGTAATCTGATTTTTTTATTCCCAGAAATTACGTTTCTTGGAAAGCTCTTTATTTTTTCTCTCTGGTTCAGAATAAAACTGATTCTGAAGCTGTAAATCTCTCTGTGGAGTGGAAATTTCAGTGCCCATATACTTCTAGGTTTGTCTGAACTATGCAAGCTTCTGACAGTATTTTGCCTCTGCCATTCTGGCAATTAAAAATATGTAGCTTTCAAAGAAGTGTAATTTACACTTTAATTCATATTTTTCTCTTATATAACCACAGTGAATCAGAAATATACTTTGTGAAATAAATGAAGCTACAGTCATTTAATGTTTTTATAGCTCATAGAAGAATCATGCAGAAATACTTCATTTTTTTTTTTAAAATGATATTCAGTGCTTTGAATGAGAGGTATTTTTTTTTCACATTTATTCATCTTGGTTTTGGCTGCCAGAAATGAGAAGGGACAGAAGATGCAATTAAACTCTACTGTTCCATGAAATGAAAAACAAAAAAAATCTGTACAGCTGTTTTCACAGACTGCTTCAGCTCCTTGAAAAAGTTATTTACACTCTTGTGTTCACAAATATATTAAATCCTCAGAATAACTATGTTGACTGCCTACTTTAATTCTTGTCATCAAAATTATTTCAAAGCTGCCCTGGTAGCATAAATGATTCTTCAAGGAATTTACATATTCCTCAGCATGAGGAAATCCATTTAGCAACACAGAACACAAGACGTCAACACTTCTCAATCACATGCTAATTAAACTGAACTACATGTTTGCAGAGTAAATGTGAACAACATGCATAAAGAACAGCAGCCTTCACTACCATTATTTTTCAGAGGGTGGCTACATTTTAGTTCTAGTCTCTGATTCAGTCCATGATAATTTTAAAGGGACACTTCTAAACAGTCACTATTATTTTATGGAAATCCATGAACCATATTCTGCTTTGAAAACATTTCTTCTCATAGCTCATCTTATTTTTCTTCACAAGCATTGTTTTACTTAAATGCAAGGAACTTTGTTGATAATAAGTGCCTTTATAAGCATTCCACTTCTTTAACTCAAGTCACAATCTTCTGCTTGTTTTTGAAAAAGACCCTTTTAATTATCAGTTCTCTAATAGGCTCCTCTTTCATCCTTTCCGTGTCTCTAACTTCCTTTTCTGTAAAAGGTGTAATTCTACACTGTTTAAGAATCATTTATACCAATAAAGAGCCGATTTACTTGTTCCTCGGACCTAATCATGTTGGCATTAAAGTACCTGTTATCCTACTTTAACTATACAAATTCACAGAACTTCAACTTAGACTTAGTTTAAAGAAAGTTTAATTTGAGATCCTGTTGAGTTACAAGCTTTGCCTTGGCTTCAGATCTGTGAATAAAGACAACCCTTTGGTATGATTTCTTTATGGTCACACAGAATTTATTTATCTTTCTTTACACAGAATTTCTTTTTTTTTGTTTGTTTTTTGCTAAATGGGCAGCCAACTTCAACAGCTTGGCTTGTATTTATCCTTATGGAGAACAGCCAGGCCTTTGGCTTGCTGGAGTTTTGATTTATTTGCAGGCCTGCCCAGATCTACTCAGACATACCCATGGGTACTAGCCTTCAGGGGGAAAAAAAAAAAAAAAAAAAAGATTCAAAGCTTTTCATTTACAAATTGACATTATTTCCATAATCATATTGTTGCTGCCTCCTTTTTCATTTACTCTTGTCCCTTGTGAAGCTCTGGCCGTATGTTGAAAAAGTCCTCCACTGCCCAACAAGTAATCCATGCTGGTAAATGTTCACTGTATGTTAATTTACCTAGAGACAACATTACGCAATTTTCTCCACAAATAACTTAAAAAACCAAGCATAAATAGGGCAACAGTTTATAGTTAAAGTCCTCTACCGGGCTATAGGAACCCTGGAAAATAGAAGGAAAAAAAGTGCAAACACTTCTCTCTTCTTTAAAGGCTATAAAGTACCGGTGCAGTTTAATTGTGTAAAGCAGCAGACTCTTGTACTCAACAAAAGCAATGAATAAAAAAGATGAACATTTATGCCTGACAGCCTATGTGTAGTAATTAATATGGAATATGAAAAGATACAGTAACTGCCAGAGTGAAAACATAAGGCCTGATTTTAGAAGATGAAAAGCATCCAGGTCATTAAACCTTCTGGAAATTGTCAGCAATTCTGAACCATAGGTGTTCAGATACACACGACTGAGAGAAAGAAGTCAGGATTTTAGCTCAGAGAACATATAACAGTGAATTACTGTCAAGCAAAAGCACACAATTTGGTGTTCTGCTGGGGTCAGTCCAGATCTGTTTCTACTCAGGCCTTTAGCAATGACCTGAGTAGACAGAAACTTGTGTTAAGCCCACAAGTGGCATGAAAGTGAGAGGGACTTTAACATACATTGGGAAAAAAGACTGGAATTCAAAACCTCAATAGCAGACTGGAGAAAAGTAGAACAAAATGGAATAAAGCCCAATGGAAAGTGCCCAGTTTAGGAATTATTGGCTGCACAGTGTAGCATGGAATGAAGAATCAAGGGTTGATTTACTTCTTCAGAAGAGGAGATGGAAGATTAAATCATGAGCTGAATATGAGACTCGTGGAAGAACGGTTCCAGTGTGAAGAAGAAAGAGAAGGAGAATTGTATTAAAAACTGTTGCAGGGGGGAAAATAATACCCTTTTCTTCAGCCCATGACAGAATGAAATGTACTTAAAATGAATCAAGAAATAGACATAGTAGGTGTCAGAAAAATATCAAAATGGTAGAAAGCCTGGAAAGCATCTGCAGAGAACTGTAGAGTCTCCAACACTGAAGTCTATAAAACTGGACTGAAGACACATTTTTGCATGGCACTGCAAGTGCTTCCTTATACAGGTCCAGATGCAGTAAAAAGGTCATATTTAACAATTCTTCTTTTGATTTCTTGTTGAACAGAGGTGTAAAAAGATTATTTTCTTTTCCCCTGAATAACAACAGCTAACAAAACCTTAAAATAGAGCAACACCTCCATATTAAGTTGTTTGAATTTTGGAGAATGCCTTGGTCTTCTGTTCTTTAATCAAATCTCTCTTAATCTAAGTGTATCAGACATTACCTCAAGGTTAAAATGTTGACACTGGTCCAAAAAACTAATTTCACAACGTTTGTATGCTTGGATGACCAGAGGTTTTTTTATCCCCATAAATGTAGCGTTGAATGAAGACAAACTCTTTAAATGCAATGTTGTGTAAGGTCTAAGTTTCTGCTGGATTCTATCGTGGTTATTTAAAACTTCATTCTGACTACAGAGAGGCTCAAAAACAGTTTTATAAAAGTTTTATAGACATTGGTTCTTACATTACTCTTTCTAGCACATTTAAATTTTGCTTTTAAGTAATAAGATGAGATTAATGCAGCTACACTGACTCCACTGAAATTACACCAAGGATAAAGTTGGCCCAGTGCTGTTTGAGCAGCCCCAGATGAAGTTTTCCTCAGCTACCAGGAGAACCAGGAGTGAAAGAGGGGGAAAGAACAGATGTTGACTCATTATTCTTTGGGGACTTGTTTGTTTTTCGTGACATCAAACAATTACGGAGAATTCAGCTGTTGTCAAGGCAGCTTTTTTTTAATTGAATATATAATTACATAGGAATGTTGCTTTGGAGTGGCACTGCTTTTTGAGAAAAGAATAAAAATCTACAGGATGGTAGGAGCACATTTAACAGGTAATGGTTTCTGTTAACACAACGCCTCCACGTGAATGAATAACGCAGTCTATTTTTAGAGAAATTCCAATTAGTTCAATTTTTCTTTTTTTGCATGAATAGAATTGTGACAGCAAGTCTTGGGACTTCTGCTAGCATAGAATCCTACATATGTGCTACTGACACTTAAAAACTACCTTTGTGATCTTTCTACAATCAGCTTCTCTCCTGGACCTCTGCCAGATCTCTGTTAAGTGTTTGATGTTTCATCCACACCCTTGGGGAATACCTCTCATTCACATTATGGCTATTTTACATCACTGTAGCATTATAAAGGACCTTTAAAATATCACTCGTCATGATACTTTCCTATGTCTATATGGTGAAAAATGGCATTAGTGCGCATGAGAATTATATTTTAAACACTAGGGAGGAACCTTTCCCACACATTCATGGATAGGCCTGGGATGTGTCTACTCCACCACATGCAAAATGGAATAAGTTCCTTCACGCCTATGGAACAAATTGAGAAAGCTGTAGCAATCACACTATGCCCGCTCACTGGAAGCAGACAGGCCACCTCATTCACAATAACAATGATCAAATTAATGCTGTAAGAGATCACTTTTACACCACTGGTATCACTGCATAGGTTTCCATGTAAAAATGCAACGTTCTTTTCCACAGGAAGGTGTGTAAAACAGTATTTTGTGGGCAGTCTTTTTTTTTAAAAAAAAAAAAAAGAAAAAGAAAACAAAAGGAAAAACCAATTGCTTCAAGTCGGATTTAAGTTTACTGTTTCCTTTGGAGGCTGTCTGACACTAGTTAATCTTTTACTGCCTGATGCCAACTAACTGGCTTGAGGTTTTCCTCCTGCAGAGGATATCTACGTGAAGGATGAGAGTTTCATGAAGCTTGCATTAATGAAAGCGTTGTCAGAATTGACACATTTTTTTACCTACTGCTGTGCATAACAGGTCATGATAGAAGACTAAAGATTCTTGTTATTTTACTGTTCCTGGGAATATTTTAAGTCACTCCTCTAGTATAGCTATCTTTTTGCTTTCAGGGCTTTATAAACAATAAGAATTCTAAGATATTACTACCTAAACATTATTTTCAGCCAGTATGTTACTGATGAGACTCTTGAAAGTTCACTGGAGTCCGAAACAATGTTAAAAAATGTTAAAATTGAGGCTATCAAACACCATGATGGATAGAAAAAAGTATGATTTTTCCCACAGCTTTTCCTCTTTAATATTGTGGTCCAGGGGACAGCAGAGATCTTTTCTCTAAGAGCATGGTGACTTTGTATGACATGAAGTTCTTAAAGCAAAACTGGGTATGAATGGCTTGAAATCACTCTCTGAAGGGGAAGCATATAGCTTCAAGAAACTAGATACCCAGGTCCCTCTCCGCAGAGCTGCACTCCAGCAGGTCCACCCCAAGCCTGTACTGGTGCATGAGGTTGTTTCCCCCCAGGTGCAGGACCCTGCATTTGCCTTTGTTGAACCTCATCAGGTTCCTCTCTGCCCAACTTTCCAGCCTATCCAGGTCACGCTGAATGGCAGCACA
>Ga0065711_1008650_pt1 | contig 28532 bp, 18 predicted proteins | sample Hoacrofraction12_FD_59098 | JGI IMG/M metagenome (GOLD analysis project Ga0065711, IMG submission 59098) | Hoatzin crop microbial communities from Cojedes, Venezuela - Epithelial fraction 12 v2 (version 2) | ecosystem: Host-associated > Birds > Digestive system > Esophagus > Crop | place... | reverse complement strand
CCCTTGTCCTGTCACTGGGCACCACTGAAAAGAGCTTGGCCCCATCCTCCTGACACCCACCCTTCAGATATTTGTAAGTATATATTAGGTCCCCTCGCAGCCTTCTCTTCTTCAGACTGAACAAGCCTGGTTTGGCTCTATTGTTTATTATAAATATTCATGTCAAACTCAACATTTTTAGGCAATAAGTAAGCCCCAAATATGTTCACAGAACCATACATGATGCCGACACGGCAGTAGTAGTCAGGCTGTAACATCTGACAACATAATGGACTATCAGGATTCATGACGGTGATTTATTCTTCATTCTTTTTTTACTAGATCCTGTAAGAGCCAGATCATATAGAACTGTATGTTTTTTTCTGAGTCATCATTTCAATATATAAAGGCCTTGCTAAATATTTTTGAAGCAAACTGCTCCTTTTGTATTCATTTCAATACACCACTAAAGTATTTACAGGAATACAGAAACGGAAAGAGCCATAAGAATTTTTCTGGTCCCCACTAAATTTACTGATAAATTTAAAAAATTAAAAAAAAATATTTAAGACCTCTCATGGTTCAAAACCTTCTAGTTCCTAGCATAAAATTGTCTGCGGCTACTTTTCAGCCATTTAGGATGAAGTATTTCAGATGCACTTTTGGCTTAAGAAGTAGAAACCTTTTTCTTTCCTTTCCCTGATGCTCTTTTTTGAAAGTCCATAACAACAGCTGGTATTGGAGAGCCTCATGCATTGGATCTGTTTCTTACCTGCGACGTGGCCATATATCTTTTGTAGTTCGCAGTCATTTGCAAGGTAGGGGAGCATTTTGTGCAGGATTTAGGCTGATAGGTGTGTAGGCCCTCGCAAGTGGCCAGATGTGCTCTAATCCAATGGTCAGATACAGACTTCACACCCCAGCAAATCTTCCCTGTGATATGACCCACAGATGTGTCACATCCTCTCATATGCCCATATCCAGCAGACAGCAGGCAGCAGAAAGGTAAATTGGGGTCCTGTAGAATACCCACATACTCTGCAACCTCTTCTCCACCCCTCCAGCTAGCAATGTGTGACCTTATACATTTTGCTGGCTGGCCCTGGCTGTCCAGCATGTCATTAACTGACAGTCTCTGCTGTAAACCTGCAGAGGTGCTGCTCGACTACCAAAGCTTCGAGCCCATGCACAGACTACAACCCGGTCAACTACAACCCAGTCAGCACATCTGTAAGGCTGTGTCCATCCACACAAAACAGCAGAAGAGGAGCAACTGCTGGCCATCTCTTTTTGTTCATTAATTCCCTCGTTACATGCAATGCTTGGCACAATGTGAAAGACCACAGCTCAAATACTGCTCTTCTGCCTGCAGTCATTTGAACCATAATTTCTCAGTTCCCAGCAAAATGTCTTAATTATTGAGTAACGCTGTCCTAGAAAGGAAATTTCTAAACTTTTGCATAGAATCACCAGTTTGTTTTGCATGGAATAATTCGCTATCTACTGAACAAAAGAAAGTGTATATAGGCTAATAGCCCACTCAGGTTTTAAACCTTTCTTCAAGGGATATTGAAGTGTATATATATATATATATATAATTAATACTTTGAAGCAGAGACTAGAATTCAGATCTCCCTTGTCCTTACTTGGTCAGACTTCAGCAACATGACATGTCCATGTTATCTGTAAAGTGAAAGGTAACAGCTTTGTCTGTCTCTGAGAGATCTCCAGGACATCTGTGGGACTTGTTTCTCCTTCCCGTGGCTTAGGCACTTCCTTCTCTTACACTCACTTTATCCAGTCAGCTCTTGATTTTTTATGGGAAAGATATGAATTAGCCGAGAACACACATGCACACACTCTCACACACCACCATCAACCCCAGTCCCACGCTGTCCCTATGCAACCCAGCCTGCCTTTGAACGCAGTACACCTGCATTCATGGGGCACTTAGTCCATCTCTAGCCCAGACTAACAGACCCCAATAATCAACTGTCTTCTTCAACAAAGTTGTGTTTTGTATTTCTACGTTTTGTTCCATCACTCCACTATACTGGATAGTTAAATTTGAATGTGTTGGATGGTAAGTGATAGACACCGGTACCACTGGACTGAGTGATTTATCTATGTCTATAAAGATACACTGAAAGGCAGGACTTTGAATTTCCATTTCCCCAAGTATTATCGATTTCTGTCACACTTTTAATGCCTTTTAAAATAATACCAAGTTAATGAGCTGTTAGGCTTATACAGCAATTTTACAATACAGAGAATGTATTCCTCATAAAAGTATATGGAAAATGATCCACCAGAGTATGACATAACCTATGGAACAGTTATGATCTGCTACATATTTTGATTCTTTTCATTTTTCTAAATATTTAGAGAAATTTCAAATAGCTTGGTAGACAAATAGCGTAACTGAAACAATTGTGTCTTGCTTCTAAGGATCTGTTTAAACTTGTTTCAGAGTACCAACTGGAACTACATTTTTAAAAATATTGTTTCTTTCATGCAGTGCTCTGAACTTTTGGGGTAAGTCTCTGGAATCTAGGATAATTCTTACTTAACTGAATAAAGGAATTTAAGGAATAAGTATGAATAGTTTTTACACTCTGTGTGTGTATATATATTTCATGTATATGGACAGATGTGAGACAGACACATACATATTTTTCAGTTGAGAAAGATTTTGGCTGTCATCATCTTCCACTGATACAGCCCAGGAGAACCTTGTTAGTAAGAAATTAGTCCATTTTTTTTATATGAGCAGTTTTAGTCCAGTCCCTCAAGTCATTTAGCAGCAACAAATTGGAACTTTGTTTCTACTCTTTCCAGAGATCTTCCTTCTTGTGGTCTATTGTTGCCTAATATTGCCTCATTGGCACTGCACTGATCAGTTGCTTAGGTTTGGGGTTTTTTTGATGTGGATATCTGAGATATAACTTTTTAATTTCATTGTTCTTAGTGTCCTCTGGATGTCTTTTATTTTGTGTTTTGTCAGTCCAGTCTTACCAATTGCTTTGAAGGTATCTCTAGATTTTATTACCACTGCAGACAGTCTTGCCTGTAATTTCTAACTATGGAATGAATGGCATGTAACAGCAGATTTACCTTCAGCTTGTTTTTCTAACATTTCCTAGTAACTGTATGTTAACTAGAGATAGCATTGTTTTGAGACAATCTATGGCCCTATGTGTACATCAAATACCTAACCTGCTATAGCTAATCCTTCAGGACCACTGCCTTTTTTTTTCAGGCACATTATTTCAGTCTTTCCAAATCTGAAGTAACTTTTCTTATTGTCTATGCAACTTCATCTCCAGCTGCATTGTTGTGAGACAGCAGGCTGCTGAGGTAGTAGAATTTGCCTACAGATTTAAATGTATCATCATTAACACATACCATCTCAACACATTTTCCACAGGGGAAAGGTGAAATGCAGTATCTGTTTTCTTCATGCTGACTTTCTGGCTGAAGCATAATCAAAACCGTAAGTAGTATTGTGCTGTTCTTCTTCTGGTGCACTTGCCCCCAACATGCATTCAGGTTGTCAAAGATAAGGCAGGCACCACTAGATGGGTGGCCGGAGATTTAGAATGAAGTCTAGACAGATTGAAAATTCTGCCATTTGTATTATACTGAACAAGAATGAGTTTATACATATTGTACAGCACCCCAGTTTTAAACTGCCAAGAATCACATATATTGCATTCTCTGACAAAAATACAAAGCGAAGGAACAATGAAGTGTAGAGAAAATCCAAACTTTATGAACTTAATTTCAGGTCTTCAGTATAATCTTGCTTTTATTTAGTGTGATGTAAGCAACTAAATTGCACAAAGAATCATAAAATGTATTCAAGAAGAAAATAATAATATTTTTAAAATGAGAAAATTCTCATAAATTCTCCTTTTGTGATTCAGAAAATGTGATCATTTTCTTACTGTTTTGACTGAACATTTGTTTTAATGGATATATTCATGGAGTACATCTTGGTGTTAACACATTTTAAAATGTTGATATGTCAAGGTTAAAAAAATTAGACCAAATTATGAAACAAGTTTCAATAACAAATGCGATAAAATATGTCGAACACTAACATTACAAATACTTGAAGTTCTTGCAAATGATACCTGAGAAGGGGTATTATAGAGTTATACTTCCAGTTCATTGAAGACAGCATATGAAATAAGCCACAAATGTGTAAGGCTCCACACACTGACACACAGTCCTCTTCCTGCTTGAGATCCTCTTTTTTATGGCTTCACTTCCTTGCCGGTACTAGCAACAGTACATGTTACTACTGTCCATTTGTCCTGCAAATTTACCCGGTGGTGAAGAGCCTAATTCATATGTTATCTAGGAAAGCTGATTTTCATAGTATGCTGGTGCTATTACCTTCTGCTTTAAGCACCACTGTCAAAACTAAAATAATTGTATATAAAAGTGTATTTTTCCCAAGAAATTAAAAACTTCAGACTAAATATTTCAAAGGTACCTAACCAACAGTTAAAATCACTTGAGAATTTACCAATCAAAGACAAAACTCAGTGAAAGTTAGAATCGTTAGGATGCTTTGGGATAACTTAGTCCAAATTATTAAGAGGTATTTGTTGTTAGTAAAAATAAACACCAAGACCTGAAATCTAGAAAAAATCCAGTTTACCAGTGCGATAGATATCCAGTCCATTTCACTGAGTCTCTATTAAACTATCTTTGAAAGGGGTAAGTATGGTTATATAAATTGAACATTTTTCTCCACAAAATCAGAGCTTGTGTGTACTAGAAGTTGTTCCATGACATCTTCTATATAGTTTTGTATTTGCATGAACTGATTCTTTGCTGCCTACATAAAGACAACAAATACCTTAATGAAACTATATGTTATTTGGAAAATTAGAAAGAGGATTTATTTTCAAAATCACAAGCTAGATATTCTTGCAGAGATATTGTTTAAACAGTAAAATGCCTATTTCCAAAATAATGGCCGACAGGGTTTGCCATCTGTGCTGTGATATATGTTGCTCTCTTGAAATGTAGATCTCCTTCCATTAAATGGGAGGCAAGTATCTCCTTTTGAACAACTGAGCCTCAGTATTCTGAAAGTTTATCATAAACTTTTGAGAAATGAGCCTTGGATAGTCATGTTGAGTCAACAATTCATCTTCTACAGATAACAGAGATTTTTCTTCCCTGGAAACTACATATAGAATGGTTTTTACACTGTACAGGATATTCAGAGTAAGCACAAAAGCAAATATTTTGTATCTAGAGATACCTCAGAGCTATGATTGATGAAATGAAAATAAAATTTTCTGATTTCTCAGAAGAGGCACTAGAACATGATAAGAAGAGCCTGAACCCTTCAGGTGTCAATGGGACAGTATAAACCTTTGAACAATTTTGGAGCAAACATCTGAAAAGGATTACATGTTTATAGAGAAACACCTTTTTTAAGTAAATGTTGACGTAGCCATTCTTGTACTGTCAGAAACATGATGCATCATTTGTCACTTGAAACTTCATTGCAGAAAGAAGGCGACACGTGAATTTATTTGTTAAGAGAGAATCTGTTGGGGCATGCTTGTAGCTGGAGAGCTTTTTATGTCAGACTGAAATATATATTAGAGTGATCACTTACATGAATAAAAAATTACTTTCCAAGAGTCATTTCCCATAGCTGTTGGTACCTGTGTTCCCATTCATACAGATCAGTGTGAATGATCAGTTCAAAGGACAAGAATTAAAATACATTCTTCGGTTTTTTTCCTCTGTGCTGCTTGATGGAAAAGACATTCACACCCTTCTGAGCTGCCACTCAGAAGCACATAAAGGATGTTACAGCTTGTGTAAGTGTCAATTAGAGATAATGATAACCTCACTGACCTGCCTTGCCACTGAAACACTTAGCAGACTTTATTCTGTCTCTACAACATGGAGATTGGGGGCACAATTCTGATCCCAGTGACACTGTTATAAATCAGGAGACGCTGCACTGAAGCCAGCTGAGTTACACCCTCATAAATGTGATGTTGGGCAGGAAAGAAAGTCAGATCCTTACTTACATGTTGGCTTGGATTTTGCAAATCTGATAGTTTTGTATCCCGCTTTTGAGAGTATTCAGATACAATGATAACTAGACATAAATCAGGCAATGGATGTAATGGGGTTCCATTGTTCTTCATACCAGACAGTGAGAGAAAACTAACAGGAGATAATCCTGTGGGAAATAACTCATAATTTCCAAGCATAAAAGCTTTAAACATCTCTGTTTCTGTCATCAGAAATTGTCCTGAATTTCTGCTTGAGCTTTAGCAGTGCCATAGTGTGCTCATCCTGTTGTTCCGTGGCCTCAGAGACAGGACTTTCTATAAAAGCAGCAACCTAAATGTTCACTTAGTTTGGGTCCTGTACTTCAGTGAAAGATTTCAGTACCCAGTTCAGACACCTAGGATCAAAAATGTGACTTACTTTCATTCCTTAGTCTCTTCAAGTCTGTCACAGATTTCTAATTCTCGCTTCCAGTATTACTACCAATGCGTCGTGGTTTAAACATTTCTATGCAGCAGGCAGTCCTTTCCCCAACCATGTCGGCTGCCATTCTTAATTTCATTTGGTAATCCTTTGCTTGAAACATAGCATGCCCATTATACTAACCACAGCATTTCTTCCTGTATGCATTTCAGACAGGAACAACTTCCTTAACTGGAAGTATAACACACAGGTTATTTTAGAAGAGCTGTTTGGGCTTCCCTTGCCATTTAACGTATTTGTGAAAACTGCCCTTACATAAAACAAAATGAAGGACATTACCAGACTCACCCAACCTTTTATACGTGTTTGCATCTTTCTCCACCAGCATTTGCTGTTATGTTTCGCAAACCAGTAGGCAGGGAACTTGATTTACACAATTGTGTCATATAAGCATGCAGGTATCTGTGGCCAATGGTTCTGAGCATTTTCACACTTCCATTGATTTCACTTTTCTGCAAGCACAAGATCTGGATAATGAAAAGGCTGCACAAAAAGAAGACACCATATAGGGCTGCCAAAGATTCATTGTATAGTGTTGTCTAGGTTTAGAATTAGTAATAGAGCAGCATCTGCTAATAGCTAAAGGGTATGAACTGGCGATCCTCAGTTCTTGAATCTTTTATATGTCTCTGAAGCTCCCTTTTGGTTTTGGTTATGTCATTTTAAGATCTGATTTCCTAGTTTCCTGCTATCCAGGAGCCTTTCTGTGCTCAGCTTTATTTTCCTGTGGCCTCATTTTCACACATTGTAACTGACTTCCCAGTGAATTTGATCTGAGTTACAGGCCATTAGTACCACAGAAAATCAGGAACCAGGCATTTAGAAATGCGCACTGCGAGCAACGTTTCTGAAGTCAGCGGACATTCAGCTATTAACCTTTCTGAGCTCCTGCAACAGTTTCTTGGGTAAAAGAAGGATACGGTCTATGAATATTACACAGATTAATGAATGTTGTAGGCACTTGGAAGACTACAAAGACTATCACAGTTATTATTCCCATGTAGTAACAAAAAAGCAATTTAAAACTGATACATAAAACCTTCCCTTGCAAAGAGCGGCAGACATCCAGTTCAAGTACCCTACAGACTCACCATCGTAGCTTGCTGCTCAAGATTTCCAGCATCATAGAAAGCCACAGCTTAATGCTTTAGCCTTCTTACAGAAGTATTTATATTTATGAGTACAAGCTGAAAATGAGAATTTTTTTTCCTAGGTAATGGACGCTTCTTGAAGCTGGATTGGCAACCTGGATAGTTGTATATGTGACAGGAACATAAAAGGAAATAAAGCCGGACATGCCTGCTGTTAAAACAGTCTGGCTACAGTTTTCTAAAGTGAGACAGCCATGATTCATATTAAATCTGCATTTTAAGTCCAGGGTATCTGGTTCTCTTCCTAATTCTGACACTGAATTGTTCTGTGGCTACACACTCAGCTTTCTGCATCTCTGTGCCAGCTCCATAGCTCATCACAGGTGTTAATCACTAAAATGTAACTCACTATGTTTGCAAACACTTTTGGGATATTTCAGTGAAAGACATAAAATTACAATGAAGTATCACACATATTTTGTGCGCGATACTAGGCTGAAACTCTAAAATTTTAGCTCAGACTTATTTAGCTCAGTCGGAGTATCAAATCTGCCTACAGAATGATTGCTGTAGGAGGGTCATAGTTCATAGAATCATAGAATCATAGAATGGTACGGGATGGAAGGGATCTTAAAGCTCATCTAGTTCCAACCCCCATGCCACCTTCCACTAGACCAAGTTGCTCAAAGTCCCATCCAACCTGGCCTTGAACACTTCCAGTGAAGGAGCATCCATAATTTCTCTGGGCAACCTGTTCCGGTTCCTCACCGCCCTCATAGGAAAGAATTTCTTCCTTATATCTAGTCTAAATCTGCCCTCTTTCAGTTTAAAGCCATTACCCCTTGTCCTAGCACTACATGCCCTTGTAAAAAGTCCCTCTCCAGCTTTTTTATAGGCCCCCTTCAGGTACTAGAAGGCTGCGATAAGGTCTCCCTGGATCCTTCTGTTTTCCAGGCTGAACAGCTGCTAGCTGTTAGATGACAAATTCAGAAAAACAACTGTCTTTTTAATGTTGTCTCTCTGGTCAGCAGTGACTATCATGATTTTTCTTAATTTGTCTCCTTCAATTATCTCTTTCCCACTTTTTCACTTTAAGTCACCTCTACTAATTAATATCAATATAGAATATGAATTTCAGCTCACATTAATATATGAGATGTGTCTTTGCCATTGGGTAGGTCTGAACAAAGAGTCCCTGAACATGGTGAACAGTGTCTGTCACACTCAACCACATTTTACAGCCTCTCAGTTAATGATATATAACCCTGTTCTAACTGTATTTATACACTTTTTATTGAAATTACAGAATGAAATATAACTGCCTGAATAGTATGCTGAAGAAAAAGACTAAATACCATCCTGGATGAAAACAGTTGACAGGAAAAAAAAGTTCTATCACCTCAATGAAAGCAGGATCGTTTTCTTCCCAAAATGAAAATATTCTGACAATTTGATGAGTTAATTGCAATGACACACACTGACTGCATATACTTGCACTAGAAGATGAAAATTTTCCAAAAAGTAGGTGGCAGCTGGCAGGTGAAGTCATGGGAACAGTGGTAATCGTACAGATTCCTTCAGAGGAAGGGTACACTGAATATTAAAAATGGCTCTGATTAGATAAAAGCACATATGGGAACTTATCATAGGAACCTTGTAAAGAGCAGGCAGTTATTGAGTAGAGAGGCACTGGCCCTGCCCAGGCTGGAATTCCACAAGTTGATACTTATCATTTCTTAAGTACTTTTGTTTATTTTTTTATCAGGTTGTAAATAATCTCTTTCAAGAGTGCTAAGACAGATGGAAAATACCTGAATACATGGCAACTAATTTGGATAAATAAATTTGATATTAACTTTAAACTTAAACCGAATCTGTTTTTTCGGAGTCATCACTGCTTAAATGATTTAAAATTTATTTTCCCTATTGTTTATTCCTTCACTTGCAGGTTTCACATGACAGCAAGCAAAATACTAAAGTATACTCCTTTGCAGTTTCCAGCCCTCTTAAAGAGAAAAAGGAGAAATAAGCCTTGTATTTATGTAGGAATTTCTAGAAAACTCAGTCTGATGAACAAGCTTTTGAGGTAATGATTGCTAACACTTAAAAACCAAGACATAAACAAACAAAAGAGTTAAGAATCCTCAACAACAAAAGGAAAGTGCTCATTAGAGAAGCCATTATAAAATGGCTTGTCCAGCATTGTCGTAGTTCACAGCTACACCCTTTAAAAAGCTAGTTATTTTTAATTCTCTCCCTGCTTTCCAAGGCATTCTGTCTGAGGTCTCTGTAAATAGGCAGCCCTTCACTGGATGCAAATTAACAGGTTATAGCTGGTGTCAGAGAAACTTTTATAGCTAAGTACTGCTTCATATTGAATGGCTACTTTTCTAGGTGCTGAAATGAGGGCATCAAGAATTAAAGTTTTATGCAATGCAATAGCAGAGAAGAAGACGAAGGAAATAACTGAAAACAAGACCAGTGTTGTAAACAGTGCAAACACATAAGTCTAAATTTAGCCATCTTGTTAAACCAAGGGGATTAGAAGTATGATTTCTAACTTGAAGTTTCAAAAGGCATACACAGTTTACTAGTTTGGGACCGTATGATTTTGGCTCAATTCTTCACACAACTTTATCTGATCTACTTAGTTCCTTTTACTTTGATATCACATAACACAAAAAATTCAAGTTAATTGTGGTTTCGAAACCTCATAAAACTGAGAACTATGATCATCTGTGATTATTCTCAAGGAACAAGCTTGACTCATTCTTGCAGTATCTAGATATTTCTTTTGAGGTCTTCTGCAGTAAGTTCATGGTACCTGCCAATTTGAGCACAAAAACATTGTTCTGATATTTTGAGAGAAAATACATTTATAAAATGGTCACTTGTCAGCATAAAAATCTCAACAACTTATTGGTCTTAGACTATCCTTTAAAACAGCTGTTTTAAAAGCAGAGATTTTACAAATAATATCTTTTATATGTGAGTTGTAGAGAGGCATAGACAATGAAACAAAAATTGCTCTCTTAATTGAAAATGGAAGTGTGAGCTTTAACTTACAAAAAATAAATTTTTATTCTTCTGTGAGTGATTTTTCAGAAAATTATGCGTATGGAAAATTTTTCTTTTATTATCATATTTTTGGCATATTAGGAAAAGAAGAGCTCTACATCATGGAGATCCTTCTTTCTCAAGCTCATTTCTATCTATTTCAGTTAGGCTATGAATTCTTTCAATTATCTGTAGCTGAGAAACCACATAAACCTTTCATGCTAATATGTTCTGCTTTTATTTATTACTTGTGACTGAACAGGGATAGAGAGTGTTGAATGTAATACAACCTTAAAAAATGAAGTTTCTCTTCTGCCTTTAAAAACATTAAAGGACTGATTTTTAAGATAATTAACAACAATGGATAATCATGGTGTATAGGGAAATATCTCATTAAAAATGATGTATTTGTTAATCTGACAGAAAAAATTCTGTAGCAAGAGGAAGTCTAAAGAAAACATTGGACCAATCCTTGTTGAAGATGGTCATCTGACTAACAGGGACGAAGAAAAAATAGAGGCATTCAATGTTTTTTTTGTCCCAGTGTTTAATAGTACTGACAGAACTTGGACTGCTTGGTCTTCTGTGTTGGAGGACCACAAGTGTGGGGACAGTGACTGTCCACTTGTGGAGACTGAAATTGTAAGGGACCAGCCATATCAGCTGAATGTTCACAGATCCATGGGGCCTGAAGGAGCTAGTGGATGTCATGGCAGGACCCCTCTCGATCACCTGTCAAAGATCTTGGGAGGTCCCTGCTAACTGAAAGCTAGCCAATGTCATTCCAATCTACAAAAAGGGTGTGAGGGAAGACCCAGGGAACTACAGACCTATTAGTCTAACCTCAGCTTCTGGAAAAATTATGGAGAAGATTATACTGGGTACTACTGAAGTCATTTAAAGAATAATGCAATCATCAGGCACAGTCAACATGGGTTCACAAAGGGACTGATGTTATATCCTCCTATGATAAGGTCACCCAGCTAGGGGATGAAGGGAAGACAGTGGCTGTAGCTTTCCTGGATTTTAGTAAGGCTTTTAATACTGTTAGTAAGGCTTTTAATACTGTTACTCACAGTAGCCTTCTGGACAATTTGTCCAACTTTGGGATGAGCAGGTTCATGATGTGCTGGGTAAAGAACTAGCTGAAGGGCAGATCTCGAAGGGTTGTAGTGAATGGGGCTACCTCTGCCTGGTTACTTGTCACCAGTGGTGTTCCTCAGGGTTCAGTTCTGGGGCCAGTTCTGTTCAATATATTTACCAATGATCTGGATGCAGGAGCTGGATGCAGTGCTAGCAAGTTTTTGCTGTTGTCTGTCTTAAGGGACAAGATGCCTTGCAGAGGGATCAAGATGGATTAGAGCACGTGGCAGTGATTAATGGGATGAAATTTAACAACCCCAACTACTGGATTGTGCTCCTAGGATGGAGTAATGCTGGACACAAGTAAAAATTGGGAGAGGAGTGGGTGGAGAGCAGCCCTGCAGATAGGGGTCTGGGGGTGCTGGTCAACAACAGGCTCAACATGAGTCAGCAGCATGTCCTGGCAGCCAAGAGTGCAAACCGCACCAAACACTGTATAAGCAGTCAGTCAGAAGAGGAGAATATCCTGCTGTATTCAGAGATGGTGCAGCCTCGCCTAGAGTACTGTGTGCACTTCTGGGCTCCACAATTTAAGCAGGATGTTAAGGTATTTGAATGCTTCCAGAGGAGAGCAACAAAGATGGTGAAAGGACTGGAAGAAGTGTCTTGTCAGGAACAGCTAAGGATTTTGGGCTTGTCTGGAGACAAGTTTCTCCTAGTCTGGAGAAAAGGAAGCTGAGGGGTGACCTCATTGCTCTCCACAGCTTCCTGAGGAGGGGAAGTTGTGAGGGAGGTGCTAATCTCTTCTCCCTGGTATCCAGTAATAAGAAGTGTGGAAATGGTCCAGTGTTCTCAGGTCCCAGGGGCAGGTAGCAAACCAAAATGGGATACACTGAGGTCTAGAGAAAGAGACTGGTCAGAAAGAGATTGGTTCAGCCATGCAAATCCTCTCAATATAAGAAGAGTGACCTTAGCAAAGCGGATAACCAAGGACAGAACTGAAATGGAATCAGAGGGAAATTAGGAGGGTAAAAATGGATTTTGAAGAAAAAAATGAAAGAGTTTTAAAACCAATACTCGGAAACCATGAAAATACATTTAGAAGAAGATGACTGCAATAGAACCAACAGTTCTTCTAAATCCCTACAAAGCAATAATGGAAGATAAGAATACTGCTGAGAAGTTAAATTACTTTTTTGCATTAATTTTCACTCAAGAATTTTGGGAAGATTACTATGAAAGCTGCTGTTTTCTGATATATAACAATGTGATGCTACTAAAGCCCTACATGTGACAAAGATTTTTCTGTAACTTCATGTACAGCAAACAAGAGGTATGAAACCTCAAAACTGTAAACCCCCAAATTTTTCCCTATAAGTGGGAAAACATGTCCTCCATAGAAATGGAGGACAAAAAAGCAGTGCCTCATATATTTAGAGAAATGGAACTGGACATTATTAAGTTTTCTGTCTATTTTTAGAAGCTTGTCTGAAGTGGATCATTAAAAATATGACAAGAAGAAGTGAGAGATTTCACAATATAAAAGTTCCCAGCTTCACAAGTGAGAATTCTTTGCATATGCTAAAATGGTTAATAAAATAATAGAAGTAAAAAGATGTAATATCTTTTGACTTTTAGAAGTTCTGATTCCTCAGGAGAGGAAACCAAATATTTTCCTATAGGTATGGGACAAGGCAGGATCAAAAAGCACCTAACAACAAAAAAAACCCCAATAATACAGGCAACATTCATTATGGAAAAATATATTAAAAAATTGACTGAACATCCTCATTATGGCTTCACTTATTCTAACTAGTGAACTGGAAGGGAGGGCAATGAAACTGAAATCTGAAAAGTAAGGAAAAAAATTCTGTTACTCAACTAGAAGGAGGACATGAAGAATTTCAGAAGCAGAAAATGAATTAGATGAATGAATAGCATGACAGCAAAATTTATGATCTGTGCTGATCACGCTGGAGGCAGCTACCTGAAAAATGCAGCGCACAATGCAGCTTTCTAAATTAACCATATCTAAATTAACCAATGGAACACTAACCATCCTACAGGTTTCTTAGCAAAGGTCATCATTAATATGCTGCTGCAATCGTAAAAGTAATACGTTACATTGTAATATGTTACAACAACTTGAATGATGATGGAATGGACAAAGTAACACCTTTATTTAGATCTATAGCATTTCCCAGGATGCTATCTATAACAAAATATACTTTAAAAGAGGATGTGACAAGCATGATGTAAGTAAAATAAAAAATCAGTTCTAAGGATTGGAAAGATTGGAAGAGTGGCTTTCAAAATATGAATAGTAGAAAGTATCAACATAAAATAAAAAGTAGGTTTAGATGTGTATGTCATAAATAGTGGCGTTAAATTAAAAACCTGTGTTTTTTCTGATGTGACCCAAGAATAAAGAGGCCCTCTGTTTCTACGTGAAAGAATCTGAATTTGAAAAAGTAAAAAATTCTTCATACACTGTGAACAAACCCATAGAGTTCTTTGCCAGCAAAAATCTATAGCTCAACAAAAAATGTTAAAAATATAGGAAACACGTGCTAATCAAGACTACTTAATGTTGCTAGCAATTTTTAAAGGGATATTTATTATTTTTCTTCTGTTTTAACTGACATTGTAATTCTTACAGATCAACGAGGATAGAAGGCTTCTTCAGACTAGTCTACCTCAGAGCTATTTTACATTTCTCTCAAGTGCCTGGAGCCAGCCACATTCAGAGAAGTATATGACCTTTCATGGTCATTCCTGTGTTCTGGTGTTTCATTGTAGCGTATAAATAAAAACTGATGGACAGGAAAATCAGAAAGAGGAGACAGAAAATACAGCAGAAATATATGTGTATTGAACAGTAGTATTCTTTCTTTTACTGGAGGAAAGCAAGTTCTTCTTTTACAGATCACCATGAAAGTTAGGGTCTTTTGTCATGAAGAACACAGGACTTGGAGTGTGACAGATTAAGTATGAGCACAGAGTTGAAGCTTATCATATACATAAGGAAAAAAATTCAATTTGATTTAGTTGATATTTAGTTGTGGTACACTTTTTATGGTATATTTTTGTGTAAGTTAATACTATGTTTTGTAGCATTCAAATCCACACATATTAAAAAGTAAACATTCAGGTATTAATTCCTAATTCAAACCTACTTAACTTTCACTGTCATCTTCCCATTCTGTAAGCAAGGTAGTCTTTGCACCCAAAGATGCATCTTTGCATGTGACCATATCCACCAACAGGAACTTTTCTTTCCAGATAATACCTCCGAAAGTACAAATTCGTGCTTCCACATCCTAAGATTTTTTGTTTAGTTAATAACTGAAAAGCCAATCTGAGATCCAAGCCTTTTTGAAAATTAGGCCTGTAAGGCACCCCTAGATTCTGAACAGTACCAGTTTTGTGATCAGTTTTGCACTGTAATTGGGAGCCTCGCATCTTCTTTAAGATCAGTTCACTCACATCTGCATGGATTGTTAAAAAGTCCACACACCCCAAAAAATATATCTGCAGATCTGAGAGTTGTAAGGTTTAACAGTAAGTATGTAGTAGCTCTTTCTTCAAAAATCATAAAATCATTAAGGTTGGAAAAGACCTCTAAGATCATCAAGTCCAACTGTCAACCCCACACCACCACGCCTGCTAAACCATGTCCTGAAGTGCCATATCTACACATTTTTTGAACACCTCCAGGAACGGTGACTCCACCATTTCCCTGGGCAGCCTATGCCAGTGCCTGACCACTCTTTCAGTAAAGAAATTTTTCCTGATATCCAATTTAAACCTCCCCTGATGCAACTCGAGACCATTGCCTCTTGTCCTATCACTAGTTACTTGGGTGAAAAATGCTAAGCTGAATTGATTTAAATGATTTTTTTTCTCTTTGACTGATTATTAATTGAAGTTTTAAAAATAAATCAGGTCAGTCTTGCTGAGGTACATAGTGAGGAACTACTTACAGTTTGTACACCTATAGTTTGTACGCTGTAGGTGTACAAACAAAATATGTGTGATGAACTAGCAATTACATTGCTCTGCCTGCACAACACATTTTCTAAATATTAAAGCAAATTTGCTGCTCTCATCACTTCAAGAATTCCTCAAGTTTGGAGGGCAGAAAAGGTTTCTTTTATCAGGGTCTGCAAGTCACATACAGTGGTGTGAAGCAGATCTACGGTCTCTTACCTAAAGAACTGGACTCAGAAGCCATTAAAAGTATAATCTGAAGGTTTATCTCTAATCCTCACTTTCAAGTTTTCAGTATAAACATTCTATTCAGTGTACAGAAGATTACAGAATCTTCTCCACTATCACAGAAATGCATGTGCTCACACCCTTCAGCCCTCTGTTTTGTTGTTAAGAGAGAACTATGAATAGTTAAGTATTTCCTGTGATTTAGCTAACGTCCTTTACCATATAAATTGCAATCCAGTTCATTGTGTATGTGCTCCTAAGGGAAAGAGACACAAATGATTTGGCACTAAGCCTTTTTTCTTCCTTTCACGTTGTTAAAGCTGTCTCTGGAGAAATAAAGAGGCTTTTTCTCTTATTTTTTATAACAGGAATCTAATGAGAACTTTAATTAGTATCATGATTTTTTTCCCATACTTTCTAGATTTTGAAGTCATCATTCAGTATCTCGCAGTCATGATTTTCTATTGTGTCTCTGCCATGTTATTTCTTTAAAATAATTTACACGTTACTGTTTTATTTTGGATTTTGGTTAACCCATTTTATTACCATAATAATTTGAATAAAATTAACCACAAATCATTGCCTTCTTATTAGTAGCTAGATCAGTCAATCATTGAGTGGAACGTTTGCTCAGTTACAAGTGTGTGTAAAGATTCTAGCAGAGAGGTCTTGTCCATTCAAAGTATACCTAAAATGGCCATTGAAAGACAGTCTATTCCCGCTCCCTAGAGTTATACCTTGATTTCTTACTGCAAAATATGAAGTTCTGGAAAGAATTATTTTAATTTCCTCCCTGTATTTTTTCTATGGCAAGTTGCATTTCTTTTGAGTGTAGAACAAAAACTTTTTAGCAGAAAACAGAATCATATAATCATAGAATCATAGATTGGAAAATACCCCTAAGATCATCAAGTCCAACTGTTAACCCAACACCACCATGCCTACTAAACCATGTCCTGAAGTGTCACATCTACACATTTTTTGAACACCTACAGCGATGGTGACTCAACCACCTCCCTGGGCAGCCTATTCCAATATCTGACCACTCTTTCAGTGGAGATATTATTCCTAATATCTAATTTAAACCTCTGTGATGCAACTTGAGGCCATTGCCTCTCATCCTATTGCTAGTTATTTGGGAGAAGAGACGAACACCTGCCTCACTACAACCTCCTTTCATGTAGCTGTAGAGAGCAATAAGGTCCACACTCAGCCTCCTCTTCTCCAGACTAAACATCCTCAGCTCCCTCCCTTACGGTCCTCGTAAGACTTGTTCTCTAGACTCCTGCACCAGCCTTGTTGCCCTTCTCTGGACACGCTCCAGCAACTCCATGTCTTTCTTGTACTGAGGGGCCCAAAACTGAACACAGTACTCAAGGTGCGACCTCCCCAGTGCATGATCACCTCCCTACTCCTGCTGGCCACACTATTCCTGATACAAGCCAGGGTGCCGCTGGCCTTCTTGGCCACCTGGGCACACTGCTGGCTCATGTTCAGCCGGCTATCAACCAACACCCTAAGATCCTTTCCTGCTGGGCAGCTTTCCAGCCACTCTTCCCCAAGCCTGTAGCATTGCATGGGGTTTCTGAGACCCAAGTGCAGGACCCAGCATTTGGCCTTGTTGAAACTTGTTCAGTTGTCCTTGGCCCATTGATCCAGTCTGTCCAGATCCCTCTGCAGAGCCTTCCTACCCTCAAGCAGATTGACACTCCCAACCAACTTGGTATCATCTGCAAACTTACTGAGGGAGCACTCAATCCCCTCATCCAGATCATTGATAAAGACGTTAAACAAGACCAGACCCAAAACTGAGCCCCGGGGGACACCACTCATGACCAGCTGCCAGTTGGGTTTAACTCCATTCACCACCACTCTCTGGGCTCAGTCATTCAGCCAGTTCTTTATCCAGAGAAGAGTACACCCATCCAAACCATGGGCAGCTAGTTTGTCCAGGAGGATGCTGTGGGGAACAGTGTCAAAGGCCTTACTAAAGTCCAGGTAGACAACATCCATTGCCTTTCCCTCATCCACTAGGTGCGTCACCTGGTCATAGAAGCAGATCAGGTTGATCAAGCAGGACCTGCCTTTCATGAACCCATGCTGGCTGGGCCTGATGCCATGGCTGTCCTTCACATGCCCGTGAGGGCACTCAGGATGAACCGCTCCATAATCTTCCCCGGCACCGAGGTCAGGCTGACAGGCCTGTAGTTCCCAGGATCCTCCTTCCGGCCCTTCTTGTAGATGAGTGTTACACTGGCAATCCTCCAGTCATCTGGGACCTCCCCTGTTAGCCAGGACTTCTGATAGACGATGGAGAGTGGCTTGTCCAGCTCCTCCATCAGTTCCATCAGCACTCTTGGGTGGAATTCTGATCTTTTAGATGCAGACCCTGCCCAAGTTAAATTCTTAACATTTACAAAAATCTGTATTTGATGGGTCTAGTCCTCTAGATACTGCACACTTCTCGGACAGTCTGGAATATCTTTTTATTTTTCCTGGGATATATGAGCCATGCCCAGTATTCCCATGTTTTGTGCTGTGAATTTCACAATGCTTTTGCAAATATTGTGCTAAACATCAAAGCCCTTACATTCACAGAAGACATTTTTATTCATTTCACTTGTACATTTGTTTGTTTTTGTTATTATCTTCCTGGCATGGGATGCCGCTGGGTAGGAAAATTCAGTATGGAAACTCTCTTTAAAAGTGTGTGTGTGTGTGTGTGTGTGTGTGAATGAATTGGATTCAAATAGACCATGTCTCTGACAATGGTTCCTAGCTCTGATATCGGCTTTCTGAAAGATCTAAATTCATGTCCTCTGTTCTTCTAGCTGCAAAATGAGAGCAAGTATATTGATTTCTTACGCTGAGCACTTCAGATTTACTTAAGAAAAATCACCATTCAAAACGTGTTTGATGATCGTGACGTTAAAGTCTATATGAAGAGTGCCAGCATATTGGGGATCATGTACCTGACAAATAAGCTCTCTATTTTTGTTGTTACTTTTCTGGAATATATATTTCATAGTCACTGCAAAATGAGAAGCTGTTACTAGTAAGTCCATGAAAAACAGTACAGGGAAGCAGATTTTACAGTGTTTTACTGCAATTTTAGAAATGCTATCTACTATTTTCCACAGGGAGGCTAGCAAATAAAAAATAAACTGAAGCTGGCAATTAGAGAAATTTAGCTGAAACTTGTTCAGCTTATTAAGAATTTAATTTTTGTGTATAAAGTGAGAAATCATTAACACTTTTATTATCTCGAATGTAAAAAGAAAAACCTGGAAAGGAGGGTGTACAACTGTCATTAAAAGACTTGGTATTCCTGTGCTTTCCTGGAATGTTTATATAGCCTGACTAAACCTGTAGTTTGACTTCATAATAAGACTACCAATTGTTGAGAACAATTGCACAGGTTGTTTAAAAAAGCCCCAAGTTGTTCCTCACTGTTCACTAGGAAACGATGCTTCTGTTTCTATTCCAAAGGTTGGACTGACTCTGCTGTAAAAAGTTTTCTGGTAAAACTCTGCTTAATGGCAGAGCAGAGGGGACTAAATCAACAGGCATCCTCCAGCAAGGAGGACTTGCACTTGTCAAATAATACTGCCCACCTCACTGCTGCCTTGGCCTCTCAAGAGACTTAATTTGCCTTCCTACACGCAACAGGCTGATCTGATCTGAGCACCATTGGGCTGGGACAATTGCCTTCACATCAAGGTGGGAATGTAGGTTGTCAGCCCAACTATGCACAGGTCATATAGAACACTTAGTCACAAAACAATGATCAGGAGACCAAATTCATTTTTAAAGCATATTAAAATCTTCAAATCAAAGTCAAAATACTTTAAAAATGCTAAGTTTGAATAAATATGTTGAGAGTTTGAATTTAAATTATGATTTAAGCCATTTCAAGTAGATATATTTTTTAAGAGTATAAGAAAGATGGTCATCTAAAGACTGGGGTTTCTGCTCTTGCTATCATTTGAATATTTGTCATCTGAACTGTAGAAAGGAGTAAGCTTGTTGTTAAGCCTGTGTATTTCTTGCTGTTACTCTGCAACTCCCAAAGTCACACAGCAAATCAGTTGCTCAGATAGAAATATCTCCCAAGTCTCCTGATGCAGAGTCTGGTGTACTATCCTAAAAAACTACAAAACTTCTGTTAATAAGGTGTCTACAGCAGTTTATTCCTTCAGGTCAGAAGTTTGAACCCAGTCCAAGCTACTAATACTCTGAAGTTACTAAATCTAACTCTGCGTGGGTCAGTTCTATTCAAGTATAACTTTTGTTAGTCAACGGAGTAAATGAAAGGAAAATTGGATGAGCTGCCATTTTCAAAATAGACTAAACTGTTCTTACTTTGCAGCAATAGGTTAAAAATATTATCGTAGTTAATACTAACTCTTTTAGATGTGTCAGCAAAAAGGAAAAGAAGTTCAGGTCTTCACAGCTGTTTTGAGGAGGTAAATATTGACAAAATATGGTTGTCTTAGTGAAGCTGTGTTTTTTCACTGTACCTTCTCACTGTGTGTGGGGCCATTCTTACCTAAGGCTGTCATGGAGGCATCTCCAGTTAGCACACTATTCACTTTAAAGGGCAAAAATAAACAATGCTAAAAGCTTTTCCTTTGAGTATTTCAGACCATTGTTTAGAAGCAGCAGCTCACTAATGATTTCCTGAAGTGGCTGCACTCATGGCCATTGCAAATTCCCACCAGGAGCTGCAATTTGTAGCTTTGGGAGCTTGTGACAGGTACAGTTCTGGTAGTCTCATAAGAATGTATTTGCACTTGACAGCCACAAGTGAGTCCCTGCTTGCCATCGGGACAACACTTAAAAGCATTGCTGGCACAAGGAGGAAGGAACGTCATAACATTGTGTATACTGATGGTGAAACTGTGACAAGACTGCCTTCCTGCCAGTTTACACTCATTTCCCCTAGTGGAATGTCTGTTTTCTGAAGTCGAAGTTTCAGTGTGCCTGTGCCTCAATTTCTCCTTGTAAGGAGATTATTCCACCACTGAATGTACTTTGCAGTCTGAATTTCATACTATTTTCCTCTATAATCAGAATTATTTTTTCCCTTGATTGTCTTTTTTGTTATTAAACAACTATATTTATGTAATGGTACTGTATACATCCTTTTTTAGTGCCACTGTAATTCTTCATGGGAGTTTTTCCTCAATTTACATGCAGCATGTCATATCTTTCTGCTAACAAATGGCCCGTAACAGTGTAAAAAGTCATTGGCAGATATCATGAGTTATTGTACTGATTCTTATTAATGTCAGAGAATTTTATGTGGATTAGGCCCTTAGAGAAGTTAATCCTCCTGTCACCGAAAACTAGAAGCAAGACTGGAGTGTGACAGGATCAAGCCAAAAAGCAGATTATTTTGCTGCCACACAGCCCAATGACTTTGCAGGCAAAAATTGATAATTTTTTTTTATTTTTCATACTACATTACAATCTCATATGTAATCTGTGATCCACCCAATCTCTGAATCTCTTCCAACACACCTGCCTACTAGAAATCTCTCCTCTGTTGACTATCTATATGTTTGGATTATCTTCCCGTGGACGTATTACACTGAATTTGTCCAAGCTAAATTTTATTTTCCTTTTTTCCCCTACTTCAATGCCTGCTTGGCATTTGTCTTCCTGCATTGCTGCTCACAACCTTTCATAATGATCAGGAGGATCATCTTGTAGTATCGCTTTACAGAGTATTCAACTGAAATCACAACCAATTATTATACAAAAAGGTATTTTAATTTATTAGCCTTTAAGAACAATTTTTAGACTTTTTTGTGCTTTATGAAGTTCCATAATTCACTGACTTTTAACATTTCCCTCCTGAAGGAATCTGGTCTACTCGGCAGGAAGCTTTAATTGGAGAAGAAGAATCTGCGGAGCTAAAAAAGCTGGTTCTAATAGTAGTCAGATTTTACAACAAGAAGGTTGAAATGTTCGGGGAGAAAGCTGCTCATTACCAGAAAAGTGTCTGAATCCCATAGGGTATGTATTTCACTGAAAAAAATGAATGATGTCAGGGAAGAAAACTCATCATTTAATAGCTACCAATTGCAAATTAATAGCTAATAGTAATTTTCCTTTGAAAGAGTTAGTGGGAACACAGAAAAATGTATTTATTTTCTATAATGTTACTAAACCAAGAAATTTTCAGGCTGCAGATAAAATGATTATCCTTCAAAAAGGTTTGCAAATGCTTAATTTTATGAATTGTTGTGCATAAGTGTAACTTCAAAAGAGTTGAATAAGACCACTGGCTTCCCTAGCAGTTGTGGTATTGTATGAGATTCAGAGACAATGGAATGTTTTCCACAATTGCCAGCCTTAGACTTCTCTTTGGATGCCTGAGGTTTCTACTTGGATGCCTGAAGCCTGAATCTGATTTCACTTATTTTGTCTAATTTAAACATAACTTGCCAGGTAGCCTAAATATTCATTATAACAACAGGAATTCCTGCTGTATTGATTGCAGAGTAATATAATATATTCAGAACATCTATTTAAAGAGAAGTGGTATGTGTATTTTTTTGAAGTCTTGTTTTTGGTGCTTGCTAGAAAGTATTAGCATTCTAGGATGTAGTGGATTAATGGTACTATCTTGTCCATGCCAGAAGCCACAAGTCTTCCAGAGAGATTTTTTAATGTCTCCCACATGATGTTTTTAATTAGATCATCTTAGTCAGGAGTCTTCAATTCCCTTCATTACACCAAAGAATCCATTTAGTTCCATTGCAAAGAATAAAATGCAATTCCTGTTACCAAGAACAGTTACTGCAGCAGGACTGAAGAAATATGAGTCTTTATTGCCAGTGTGTTATCTGACCTTCCCTCTCATTCTAGCTTGCTTGGTTTATCACTTGCTTTTTCTCCTGCGTCTCAGAGGAACAGCATCTTTGAGGCTGGAGCTGTCACTCATTATGGGCAGTGTCCAGCACACTGGGGTCCTCATTTATTTAAGGCCTGTTGGTACTTCAATGAAAAAACGGCACCTGCTGATAGGGTTCCAATTTCAAAGTACCTGCATGAAGGTGCAGGAGCTGATGCAAGCACTGGAGTCCTGAACAGGGAGGAAGAACTTTTTTACAGTGGTGAGGTCAAAAGCATCCAGAGACCATTTTTAACGGAGGAAAACAAGGACAGAAACAATGGAACACCTTCACCAAAATAAAAAGTAGGCAGACAAAACAAAAAAGATTAAAAGGCTACTATTAATGGTACTTGACGTAAACCCTGGCATTAAAAGGCTCAGCACAAGAGAAATCTGTTCCCTCCACAAGGGAGTACAAGGATGAATCAACTGTAGCAAGTCTCGGTGAATTATTATGTTGCCTACCTATATTTCCGTATTGTCTTAGCTATGGTGTGTCTACTTTCTGAATGTATAAGTGAATAGTACAGGGACCAGACTTATTGAAGGAAAGCAACAAAATCAACCAAAAAAACCACACAACCCAAAAAACAACCACTCCATCACCCCTCAAACAGAGCCAAAACAACAACAACAGAAGTATCCTTTAGGAAATAGATTGTCCTGAGTTTACAAGGCAAGAACTAGATTTGTAACCACCAAGATCAGGTCAGGAGGCCATTCCAGGTATTATCTTCTAGGATTTCTCCTGAGGCAATACCTTCCCTTTCCATGCATGATCACGAGTGATATTTTTGAAGGGTTTGGACCATCCTACCTTACCTCACACCATAATTTCCATATGTGTCCCAGCAAGCCTGCAGAAGACCAGGATGAGGGAAGCTGGCAAACATGTTTTCTTCACAGTAATGACAGCCAATTCAAATGGATGCTTGTGCTGCTGGTAGCATGTGTTAGGAAGACTACATTTACTAACAAAAAAACCCCTAACATCAGACTGTTATTATTTAATAATAAAGAATTTTTTGTTCTGGGTAGTTTGGTAATTCCTCTGCAAACATGCTCTTTTCCCTGTTCTCTATGGACAAGATATTTTCTTACCAGAGTTTTGGGGGCCTTTTAACTCCTATCAGGCACTGCTTCCAATTTACCTACTGTGGATATTTTGTTATACTTCATTCTTGCTCTGCAGTAAAAACGAAATTTAACTACACAGGTGGACTGGTTAAATTAAGAAACATTCATCATTCATCATTAACATTTGTTCTCAGGGCTGAGTAAATAGAACTACTATTAGAACAGGCATTCCAGGTAGATGTGGGCAATGCTTACATGAGGACAATTTTTTTCTAATGCATGGGATTCTTTCATTCACTTCTCCTCTCTCAGAGCAACAAGACCTACAATCCTCTGTTTCTAGTGGTATAAATCCATATCACCTTGTGAGTGTACTGGGACTGCTGCTGCAGAATTTTGTCAGCATAAATCCCATTACAAAATTTCTAAAGAAATTTGTTAATCTCATTTGGAAGGAAGGTATATGCTCATTCTTTTTCAGGATTCACTCAAATCTAAAATGTTCCACCCTTTTCATGCAGTTGAAACAAGAAAATGGGAATAATTTATATTGGTTTCTGTTTAAGAGGAGCTCTTTAAAATACATACAAGATCATTCTTACTATTTTCTCTAGGCTATCTGAAATCTTTTACTTCACATGACTCTATTCTTCTGCTTCACTGAGCAACAACAACAAGCCTTTTCTCAATGCCTCATTGTATTATAAGTTGCTATTGGCGCTTTTCACATGCTCTTCTCCTTATGCCTATATTGTGCATAAGCTGTCTTCTGCAGAACAGTTGGTACAAAAGGGAACAACAGATCTGGAAAGACAGTTAATTGTGCACTAACAGACCAATTAATTCTGATTGAATAGCAAAAGTTCTGGCAAGTCTTACACTTTAAATAGATAGCTTTGAAAGATGTTTGGTGGGCAAGTGTATATCTAGACAGCCTCTGCTCTTTTTAGGTATGAAAATCCTTAGTTTTTACAGTAACACAAGCAAACAGGAACGGGTAAAAATATTTAAATAGTAATATGATATCTGTAATAATAATTCTACAAGGAGAAATATAGTACAGACAAATAGAAAAATATTTATTTGAAACATCAGTTTACTCTTTGGACTATTATGAAACAGTCACTGCAAATTAGGTTATTGTTTCTTTAGCCTGTTATTATAGTATAAAGTGTTATGCATTTTATCTTAATGTGTTTTGCCATTCTTGGGTTTTAATTTTTTATCAGTAATAAAAGCATTGATTTCACATTCTAGTCTCATCATTCCAGATTTTCAAATGTGGAATTTCTGTTTCAAAACATATGTTACAAAAGTGCAGGGTGAAACAACAATTAAGGAGTTAATTTATGTGCACCTGTAAAATGTTTGCTATGTTTTCTATAGGTGTTTGTGGATTATACTTCAACCTCAGATACACTGGATTTCATATGTCCCTTAAGCTACTTCTAAATCACTTTTGAACTACTGTCTAACAACCTTGTGTCAGGAATCTGGGTTCCTGGTAGTTCTTAGTTCATATATACTTTTCCAAAACACCAGCTGAGTGATGCTATATCACAGTTGTTATTTTATGAATGTGAAAACACATCTTTGGGCATAGATTCAAGGCTTTCAGTTGTGCAATTAGACATTGGATGGTGTGTGACACATTCCAAACACGAACAGTTGGCCATACGATTCCTAAGTATCTGCATGCAAACCAGTGAATTAATTTTGATTTATTGGTAGATGTTTCTGCCAACTTCCAGAGAAAAGTCCATAAATGTTTTCAAACGGAAAGAAAGGGTTAGGAGATGGGAAGGAATATCTAAAAGTGAAAGTGGATGAAATAAGCCTTGTATTGAAATACTTAACTGAAGATAATTACTGTGATTAGTGCAAGAAGTACTCCCCTTTACAACAGTTCCTTCTGGCAAATTTGCAAAGTCACATATATTCTTCAAAGTTAACTATACCACTGAGAAATAGCTCTAGAAGAAAGTAAGATTTAATATTTTCATGAATCGCAGTTGTTTGTGGGGGTTTTTCTTCATTATTTTCTGTTGTCCACAGGAAGTAATAACTTCTTTCCCATTTGCTATGCAGTGCTTTTCTTTTTTCTTCATTGTTCTCCAAGTTACTTCTTGTCAAGCCAGGTCTCCTTTTGGTCTCGAACTACCCTATTTGCACCAGAAATTATGGAATGAATTGTCCTAACTACTTGAAAAAAATCTCTGAATAGGGGGCTGCAGACCAGTTCTTACTTTCTATGTAACCATGCAAAGGCTGGAGAAAGAAAAACTGTATTGTGAATATAAACAAAAATCAGTATTTGAACTTTTAACTGAGTTGGCACAGATGTAACACAACCCAGAAAAAGGATATATAATAAATCAGAAATACTGTTAGTATTTCGATCAGAGCCATACATATAGTCCTTTGTCTTGCTGCTTTTTCCCAAAACCTGCTGGGGATGTGGTATTGACGCAAATCATAGCTCATATATGGACACAGTACTTGGGAGAGTCTGCTGAAAAGGAAGTGAAAGAACTGGGAAGTGGGATCTTTGCAAATTATCTACCTTTTTCACGGTGACTAGAGTTATTGAACTTATTGACTGCAAAAGCATTGACTATAGCTATTCAGTAAAACCTCTGATAACCAACCAGAATTGGAAAAAAAAATTAAATGGTGAAAAGGACTTTTGAAATATTGCCATTGAAAGTGGGGTAAAGTCCTTTATGCAAAGGCAGGTAGATGATTAACTGAACAAAAGTGCTATCTTGCATAGGGCCCTGTATTTCAGCACTGAGGGGAAAACTGGCACATCAAATTTGTACTACAAAGGGAAAAGGTTTATCAGCATTTAAATGAATTATACAACAACTATTGTTAATGCTTGGAAAAACTACAGTGGGTAAAGGAAAAATAGTCGTAGCATAAAGAGCCTAAAAATGGCCGAGTTCAGCCAGATGAAGCATTCAGAGAAAATGAAAAACAGTAGAAGCATGTTCAAACAGTAAGACAGCTCTGTTTCTTCTGGTTGTAGATGTATATGAGGTATACTAAGATTTGTATGTGTTATTTGTGAGTTTTTAGTATTATTTCCCATTGAAATATTGCTGCAAACAGTTAGACCCTTGCTATATATGATACACTACAGAAAATGCTGTTAAACTCACCATTAGCTGCACACAGAAGATCATAATACTTACTCAGAGAAAAAGAATGTAACTTCTATTTCTGTGTTTCCTTTAACACATGGAATCTGGGACTTGCAGATCATCTTCTCTAATCACCTATAGCTTAGAGAATTTACCCATTGAGCAGGAAACACAGTTTTTCTTCCTCTGGGAAAATATCTGTGTTGCACACAAAGTTGTCTGTTCATGAGATTAAATTCTTCTCTCCAGCCACCAATATATGGAAGATACAAAACACATTCTATGAGACAAGGATCAGAATACCCAACCTTCCCACTTGCAAACAGTGCAGCCTTCCATCAGGGCTATTCCTCCCACTCCAGCCAGTACAGAAGATGGAACTCATCCTAGTGAAGTGGAAGAGAACAATCAATGAAACCTGCAATTAAAGGGCAAAGAAAGAGGAAAGAGAACTGTGTTGCCTTACCTGTGTCTTTCCTTGCATTTTTTTCCCTGCCTTCTTTCAGGCTTTCTTGTCATTCTCTCCTGTTTAACTCTAGCCCTGATCTCCTTTCTGGTTTTTTTTTCTGATGATATTTCTGTTTGTGTTAGAGCCTCTGCAACCTCTGTCTTTTTCTTCACATTCAACTTTTTTCCAACCCATCAAAAGTGGTCTGCATATGCCTGAAGTTTGAGGCACAGCAACAAACATTCGGACATGTCGCCGCTAGTAGCTTCTCCACAGGAGCATAGCTCAGTGTTCTTTTCATGTTTCTCAGCAATATTGTAGTTATTAAAAAAAAAATCAGCTTGAAGACTAAATACATTTTTTGTGTCATAGAGATAGAAAAAGAGAGATGAGCTCAACATAAAGGTGATTGAAAAGTACCCAAGGTGGTTAAGACTCAGTAGTGCTTAAATGTTTCCAAGCAGCTCTGATCCATAAAGGAGAGTTGGTCCTTCACAAAATTTCATGGAAGGCAGATGATTTAATGCTGAGTAAAATCTGTAAAATACAGTACATACTTATCTAGGCTGCTCCAGATTTCAATAGCTAGCTGGATTTAAAAAGGATGTGATAAAATCACGTAAAGATAGACTCTGAAAACAAAGACATTCCTATTTTCGGAGATGAGAGGCTCATAATAAAGAGTTATATAGAAACATACCAAAACAAAATTTGTACAGCTCAGTGAAGTATGAATAGAAACTTGTAGGGGAAAGCAAGGACAGAAATGGATAACAAAATATTTTCAGAGGGAAAAAAATGGGTTTTCCTAACACCTCTTATCCAAATAAAGAAAAAAGATATTTCTGAGGGCAGGGCAGGGCAGGACAAGAAAAGCAAGGCAGGCAAGGCAAAGGGAAGGCAAGGGAAAGGTAAGGGAAGAAAGGCAAGGGGATGGGTGGAGATGGGAGGGGATTGGAGGGAATTGGAGGGGATTGGAGGGCATTGGAGGG
>Ga0065711_1031870_pt1 | contig 28537 bp, 44 predicted proteins | sample Hoacrofraction12_FD_59098 | JGI IMG/M metagenome (GOLD analysis project Ga0065711, IMG submission 59098) | Hoatzin crop microbial communities from Cojedes, Venezuela - Epithelial fraction 12 v2 (version 2) | ecosystem: Host-associated > Birds > Digestive system > Esophagus > Crop | place... | reverse complement strand
GGGGGGGGGGGGGGCGAGGAGAGGAGCTCCAGCACCCCTGCCTGTGCTGCCTGCACCCCCGGCCTGGCAGGGAGACATGCTGCGGGCGGCTGCCGCGTGGGGACGCGGGGATGGGAGCCTTGGGTTTGGCGATGGCCGGCGGCGGGCGCGGGGCCGTCGCGGTGAGCGGCTCTCTGCCTTCCAGACATGTCCCTGGAAGAGGTCCGGGCCTTCGAGACTCAGATGCAAGTGGCCACAAACCAAAAGCTGGGGAGCCAGCACCCCTAAGCCCTGCTGCGCGGGCAGCCCTGCCGCATGCTGCCTGCAGGCGGGTGCAGGCAGGGGGGCTTGTGCACGGCGCACGCCGAGCCCCCCCTGCACCCCGCAGTGGAGGGTCCCCCCCCGACCAGCTCCCTCCCCGCGCAGCCCCTGCCTGCGCTGCCTGCCCGTTGCTTCCCCTCTGCTGGTGCCCGAGCCAGGGGCTGGCTGCGCTGCCCAGCGTCCCCCCTCCCTGCCCGTCCCCCTGTCCCCCGCCCCTGTCCCCTTCCCAGCACCCAGCTCGGGGGGGAGAGGGGCTGGCACGCGGGGTGCAGGCTGCCCCGGGATGACGGGGTGCAGGACGCGGCCGTGCCGAGCGGCCCCAAGCCCGGCTGTGCTCGGCAGGGATGACGATGGAGGAGGTGCGGCGCTACGAGCGGGAGACGCAGGAGGCCACCAACGAGCTCATCGGCCTGGTGGCACCGGCCATCTCGGTCAGCGAGGTGGGGCAGCCCACGGCCACGCGCTCGGCCCCCACCAGCGCACCGTCCACCCCGCTCGGCGACGAGGCTCCCGATTTCCTCGCTCCCCCCAAGACTCGCCCACGCAAGAAGTCGGCGCCAGAGACCCTGACGCTGCCTGCAGTGTGGGAACGTGCCGGCGCCGAGTGACGCTGCCGGTGCCACACCGTGCCACCTCCCCGGCCGGACCGCACCAGCTCCGCCGCCCACCATGGCCCCCACGACAGGCGCCGTCCCCGGGGAGGAACCTGCTGTCGGGGCGTGGGGAGCCCTGGGGGGGTACCGACCTCCCCAAGCCATCATGGGTGCCCACGCAGGACGTTGCCACCATCACCGTGCTGGACCAGCTGCCTGTGCAGGGAGGGGACACCAGGCCGGCGCGGGTCCCCGGCAGTGGCAGGCGATGCTGAGGGGCCGGTTCGCCCGGTGCTGCCCACCCCAGTTTCTCCAGGGGCTGCCAAGCGTGCCGTGGCTGGGCGCCGGGCTGAGTGGCTGCGGCGCTCGGCAAGCGATGCTGGAGCACCTCCGGCAATGGGCACAGCGCCTGACAGCAACAGTGACAGCTGGGTGCCCAGGCTGGGGCTCCCTGGGGGACCCCCGGGCCACACAGCCCCGTGCAAGGCAGGTCCCGCAGTCAGGGGTCCCCCTCGCTGTCCCTCCGGGGGCTGTGGCCACCTGAGGTGGGGCTGGGGCAGGCTCAGCCCTCCGTTTTCCTTGGGAAAACAAAGGCCTTTTCGGAAATAAAAGCTGGAGACACAGCGGCCGGTTGCCGGAGGTGGTTTATTCGGCTCCACGGAGGTGGGCCGTGCCTGTGCCGGGGTGCTGCATCCCTTGGGACTGGGTGCATGCAGCGAGGGATGGTCGGATCCCCCATCCCAAGGCAGGGTCCTGGGGGTCGAGGTGGGCAGGATGGCGCTGGCTGCAGGAGGGTCAGCCCAGCCCCGGGGCGATGCCCCCAGCCACACCGGTGGCACTGGGCTCCTCTCCGTGCCAGCCATCACCATCCTCCAGCTCCTCGGCACCCGGCAGAGCCGACGCTGCCGGCCCCAGCAGGGCGATGTAGAAGGAGCTGCAGTAGACGGGTGCCTTGTTGGGGCTGGAGTAGACCTGCTCGGGCCGCAGCGAGGCGAAGGGGTTGGCGGCGTAGCCCATGATGTGCATCTCGAGCTCCACCAGGATCTGCAGGGAAGACTTCAGCTCCTGCTCGCTGCCGGGAGAGAGGGAGGACGGGCCCGTTACCGGCCGGCTGTGCCGGCATGCTGGGGGCAGCGGGGCTGTGCTCACCTGTAGACGGTGAAGAGGACAGGCAGGCGGTAGTCCCGCAGCAGCAGCAGGGTGGGCAGCCAGCCTGCCAGCAGGTCCGGGCAGGCGTGGAAACCTGCGGGGATGCAGCAGTGAGGGTCTCACCTCACCTCCATCCCGCCCCAGCCCCGGGGAGAGATGGCTCTAACGGCACCCACTCCATGCCAGAGACCCTCGGGGCACGCGGTGATGCCGGCAGTGGGGCTTGGCAGCACTTAGCAAGGTGGGTCCTGTCTCCCCACCACCCCCGGCTCTGGGTCCTGGGCTGAGCCACCGCACCGAGCCCTGAAAGCAGGGCCCCCTTTGGGTGCTGCTCACCCTGCTGTGGGTGGCACAGGCTGAGTGCTTGGGGGGGGTACGAGGCAGCTGAGCCCCCCGGGGGTCACCCCAGCTGCTCTGGCTGCCCGTTGAGGCTTGGTCCAAAGCCCTGGGGATGTCCTGAGCCACCAGCAGGCTCAGCCCCAGGCACTGCCATGGTGCTCAGGGTCTGCCCTGCACCCTGCCAGGGAAGTCCCGCTCTGGGTAGCAGGGTGGCAACGGTGTGGGTCCCTCCATGGTGCAGGCACTCACCCGGGTGAAAGCCCACCACCAGGTCAGGGCGGGTGGCCAGCTTGGTCTCCACGTGGCTTTCCCAGAAGTCGTGATAAAGCCCCTTGTAGCTGCTGAGATAGACTCTTCCCTGGGGCGGCGGCGCGGCGAGGGGTGGCCTCATGATGGCTCCATCGACCACGTCCACCCCCACCATCACCAGCTCCATGCCGCAGTGCCCCGGGAACATCCGCGTCAGCTCGTCGTAGTCCGTCAGCCGGGTGTTGAGGGTCTCGACGTGGGACGCCCCCACCATGTGCACAGTGAGGGTTTTGGCGAGGGGGTTGATGCCGAAAAGCCGCAGCCCCAAGCCGATGGTGAGTGGCCGCGAGTGGAAGTCGGTGACCAGGCGCCGGACGGATTCACGCAGCTCCTCGTCCTCCGGCCGGGGCTTCCCGGCGTTGGCCCAGAGGAGGGTCATGTACCGCCCGGCCAGGATGGCACCCAGCTTCTCCTCCAGCTGCCCCTGCATGGAGAACCAGTCCTCCCAGCCCTCCACGTCCCAGGTGGGTTTTGTCCAGGTCTCCGTGGGGAAGGGGATGTCTCCTGGAGTTAGCGGTAGGGAGGAGCGTTGGGGGTCACAGCGGTGGTCCCACAGCCCAGGCTGCCTGTCCCACCTGGGCTGCGGGGACGCTGGGCCCAGCTGGGGGGGCTGGAGCTGGGAGGAGGGACCCCCACGTCCCTCCGTGGGAGCCGTGCGGCCTGGGGTGGGGGTGTCAGGCGGGTGGGGGACAACGCAGGGTGGGAGCAGCGTTCCCTGCCCCACCTGTGAAGATGAGCCACTCCACCAGCCGGTCCAGGGCCACTAGCTTCAGCTTCTTGCAGAACTTCTTGTGCAGCGGCCAGTTGGCACGCTGGCACGCCATGCCGCAGTAGTACACGTTTTGGCACCTGGGGAGAGAGGCAGCGTGCCCGGCCGCGGTGGGGGCGGGGGGGATGACACGATCCGGCCCGCCGTGCCTGGCTCCCTGCCACCGCCTCCCAGGGCTGCGTCGCTGCTTTGGGGGTGCATGTGGCTGGAGGTGGGCGTTGGGGCCAGACACCCCCAGCTTCACCCCGGCCACAGGGCTGTGAGCAAGAGGATGGATCTAGCCCCATGCCTTCAGACACACACCCCACCCCCCTTACCTCTTGCATCGCCGGAGGCTTTTGGGGTCAGGGAGGGCATCGGGGAGCTTCTTGCACTCGGCGCAAAATTTGAAGGTGTCCTCCATCTTCTGGAACATGTCAAAGTAAGTCCGGATGCCAAAATCGCTGCCGCTCTTTCTCCCATCCATGGCAGACCTGCAGACGTCAGGGAGAGGGTGAGCAGGACCCAGCCCACGCTGCGTCGCCGTCACGGTGGGGCTGATGTCCTCCTTCCACGGCTGCCAGGATTTGGGCTCCAGCCAAGAGCATCCTGGCCCAGGCCGGCTGAGGGTGGGGAGCAGGGAAGGGGCTGGTGGAGGGGCGCACCCAGGAGCCCTGTCGGAGCACCCTGCGTGTGGGTGAGCCGGGAGGGTGGGATGAGCCGGGGAGATGCTCCAGTTGGCTGGGGACACATGGGATGCTCTGGCCAGGGGGGGAAACACGCACCCCCGGGTGCTCACTCACTTGTAATCCTCGTAGCTCTTCATGTTGAGCTTCTGGAGGATGACGTGGGACAGCCCCGGCACGTTGCTGTCCATGGCCTGGAAGCCCAGCGAGTCCACGTCGGGTCCCCTCGCTGTCGGCTCCTCCACTGGCTTCTTGGGGTGGCCGGTTTTGGGGGCAGCGCCCTTGTTTCGCTGGGCCACGGCTGCTGCAGGAGAGAGGGGTGCAGGTGAGAGGGCCGGTTCGTGGGTCCCCGGGTGCTGCCGGGGTCCCCCGCACTGCCCGCCGCCCCCGCGCCTCCTCCTGCCCGCCATGCTGCCGCTCGACCCGGCCGCGCCGGCGGGGAGGACGACGCCGGGCAGCCCCGTCCCGCTCTTGGCGAGTGAGGGCCGGGCTCAAATGTCAGCCCCGAGCAGATAGCGGAGCTATTCTGGTCATCCCCTCCCAGAGAACGGGCCAACCCGCGCCGGGGGTCCGGCACCCGCCCCGAAAGCTGCCGGTGGCATCCCCCGAAACCCCTTCTGCCCCGGAGCTGCCCCCTGCACTGCGCCGCGGGGCGAGCAGGGGTGGCTGCCCCTGTCCCCAGGCCCTCGCCCCACACATCTCCCCTCCGTCCCCGCGGGGCCTGTGAGACCCCACCCTGAGGTGCCCCCCCGGGGCGCGGGGACCCCCCTTCTCCCTCAGGGCCCTCCGTGGGGCGCAGGTGAGCGGCTGGGTGGGCACCGCGGCCTCTGCCAGGAGGGGACAGGGGCTGGGGCCGCGGCTGGGCTCCCCGGGGGCACGCCGGGCTGCAGGGAAGGGCACGGTGCCGCTGCAGCCCCCCGCCCAGCCGGCCCGGGCCGGGCCAGGGCGGATCCCCGCCCCACGGGGGCTGCTAAGGGCTGCCCACACGCAGCATGGCGCCGGCGGCGGCTTCACGGACATGCGCCCCCACGGACACGTGGTGCAGAGCTGGGATCTCGCGAGGCTTCGGAGCCTCGCGGGAGCAGCCGCGTCGCCGTGGTTACGCGACGCGGGCCCTCCCCTGAGGTAGGGAAAGGCCGCGGGTTCGCGCCCCACCGCCTGCCCCGGTGCGTTGAGGCGCTGTAGGCCGCACCCCGAGGCGGGAGGCCCCGGGCCCGTCGGCCGCGGCAGGAGGGTCAGGGGGGTGTCCTCGGCCCGGCCGTGTCTCCAGAGGAATCTGACCCCTGCCGGGGCGGAGGTGCTACAGACAAACCCACGGTGAGGGATGGAGCCAGGTCCCCTGGGCCTGCGGGGGAGCTGCGTGGGGATGGGCGGGCAGCCGCAGGCCTGCGGCCCCTCAGGGCCCCCACAGGTTCCCCTTTAAGTTAAACAAGAAGCCAGAGAGAGCCCAGGGCGATGCCCTCTGCAGGGGAGAGTCCTGCTGAGAGCAGGGAGTGGGGCTGAAACCTTCCTGTGTGCACGGAGCCGAGAGCTGCAGCTGGGTTAAATTTACAGAGCTGGGTAATTTTCGCGTCACATTTCTCCCTGTCCGCCCCCTGCTCCTCGTGAGAGATTCGTCTCTGAGAGCCCTGTGCTTTCAATGGTGTTTTGACAGCTGAGCCCTGAATAATGCTACCAACCGCGGCTGCTGTGTCCTGCAGACATTTCTGGGAGAGGAACTGAGCAGTTTGGTGTTTCTTTCCTCATTCCTTTTCCTGCAGAGCCATGGAGGTCCCTGCAGGGCCGTCTGCTGAAGAGGAGTCCTCTGCCCTGCCCGCTGCTGCAGCTGTTACCAGCGAGTCACAACCGACATCAGCAACACCAGTACAGATCACAGTACTGAAGGCGCAGGATCTGGTAGAGTTCTTCTGAAAATGTCTCTGCTGGTTTAATAAATGAGGCCAGAGTGATTCTGTGTGCCGCGATCCCATTCGAGACCAAGTGTGAGGTGAAAAGGCTATAGGAAGGAGAGGTGAGACTATCAGAGATTCAGCGATGCCACGCTGTGGCTTCCTGCTCTCTGCTGAGGGCTTGTTCGCACAGAATAAAGGCTTGTGATCCACGCAGAATGGGGAATGCACCTCCTCAGCAGCAGTCCAGAGATGCTGTGGTGAAATGTGTCTCTTTGCCTTCTGCGCCTAACTGTATGTAAATGGCAGCTTTTCGAAGAAAACCACAGAGAAAATGTGTATCAGTTGAAGAAATACCTCTAAAAAGATCTCACCTTGCATATAAAGTCAGGTTTTCATTCGAGCTACAGCGGTTTAAATCAAATAGAAACCAACAGGGTGGCTTTAGTTTTAAAAAGGCAGTGGCTCCAGTGCAGTTACAGGGCAAGACTATGAGCTGGTTCCAATCAAACTATGACTACTGTGATTTCCATGTGCTGCATGATGCACCCAGCTGTCCTTAAAGTCTTCTAGAGGAGCTGGCATTTAGGAGGGAACGCGGAGGAGAAGCTCAGCTACTGCTGCAAGCAGAAAAATGCAAATTCCTGCCTCTGCTCTAGCAGCAGACAAAAAAAGCAACCCAAAAGCACCTGCCTGATTTTTTTTTTTGAGGTTTTTACATTGTATCTGAGTACCCCTCACACCGATAGATTCAGCAAACAGCATCTTAGGTGAGAAGTATAAGGTAAGAGGGGGGGGAAAGCAATGCTGAAAAGACTAAGCCTGCGGACTGATTGCATCCAGAATGGTTCTTTGTGGTTCTGATTGCTCCATCTTGAGAAACGGATACAGGAAAAGGAGAGAGGGCTACAAAAGTGCAATAATAAGAACAACAATATGAAAAAAATTCCAGCTATAAAAAGTGTGGAATCTGCTTAATTAGAGGTAATATAGAGAAGGATGCGAGAGCAGTCTAGGATAATTAATGGTACAGAGAAAGGTTAATTGGATTCTTCTGTTTAGCCATTCATAGAATATATGCTCAAGGAGACAGTCAGAATGACTGAAAATTGAAACCAAATGAATGAAACCTCTTTTTGTGCAAGAGCCAATATGGAACTAATTACCCCAGTGACATGAGGGGAGGGAGCTGAGGGAGAAGCCCGTGGAATTTAGGCATCCCTGTGGCTCAGGACTGGAGAAAAGCTGGGTTTGGGTAGAACGGTCCTCGTGTTCAGGGCGGGGCCTGCTGTCTCCTGGATGGAGAAGTGAACCACATTTCTGCTACAGGGAGGCTTTTCGGTAACTGCCTGTTGCAGCACTTCTTGCGCTGCCGTGGAGGTGCCCGGTGTTGCCGCTGGGCTGGGGCTGCCCAGGCACGCGGAGCCCAGCTGCGATGTGCTGTGCTCTCACCGTCCCTGTTCACCCATGTTGAAACTCACCCGCAGAGACTTTAAAATTCAAACCTCCTCATCTGTGCTTAAAGCAAGGGGTATGAAGGTGGTGTAACAACAAAAGCAGAGCTCCCCAAAGAGCTTGCTGGAGCCCTTCTTTGATTTCAGGGCATTCTGCAGCCACATGATACACACAAGTGTCCTGTGAGCTCAGCCATGCAGCTCAGGAGCTACCTTCTTAGCAGACGACAAAAATCTCAAGCTTCCTGGAAGCACAAAAATATCAAAGATGTGTCTTTCACTGCCTTTCCTGAGGTGAAGGCTGGACCCCTCTGGGCCCCCACCCTTCCAGCAGCAAGTCTTGGCAATCCCTGGGGCATTGCAGCATGGTGGAGGAGGGAATTTCCCTCTTACAGATGGTGCAGGGTGAGGTCTCAGGGTGGGCAAGCTCTGCTCCTCTTCCTCATTCCTGTAGTGGGACAGCCAAAGACCCCCACCAGTGAACCCTGTTCTGGGCACTGAACTGAGCTGCCTCCCAGAGGCAACTTTGGTCGTGGGCCTGTTGCTGCAGAGCCAACTGCTTAATGTGCTCTTTGTTTGACAGAAAAGTATCAAAAATGACGTGTCAGTTACTTTGGTCCGTGTGGAGTACAACAGAGTGATCCTGGGAGACTCCTCCAAGACTGATGTCTTGCCAAATGGGACAGCAAACTATAATTTCATGACCAGCTTCGAGTGCAGCCCCGATGGGCCCAACTCCTTGGATGACATTGCGCAAAAACCTGTGCTCCGTAAGTACCTGATGCTGAATCGCCCGCCTCAGAGGTGGGTGCTGCCAGCTGCTCTGCTCTGCCTGCCTGCCGCAGGAGTCACTCGTTCAAGAATAGCACTTCAGCAGCGGCGGTGGGAGGGTCTCAGCACTTCTCTGCCAGCTGGAAGAATCCCCTTTCATGTTGGCCTGTGCTCCTTGGCTTTGCTGTTCTTGTTGGCCTGGGGAGATGAAGCAGGAGCGTGTGCTGGAGCCGACACAGACCCTTTGCAGCCCCTGAACTGCTGGTCTGAAGCTGTCTGAGAAACTCTGCCAGCTCCTCTCTCTTCATCTCTCTAGTGACAGTGACAGAGGTGTTGCAAAGGGAGACGAGACAGAAGGAGAAGACTGTGCCTCTTGGCCAAGCCGTGGTGGACCTTCTACCTCTGCTGCAAGGTACAACATTGACTTCCACGGTCTCCATAACCACTTCTTACTCCCTGGCACTTTTTGGTCTTTGCTTATGGACCTCTGACTGTAACTTACCTCCTTTAGACAAAATGCACTTTGTAGCATCTGTAGAAAGCTGGGTGCGGGGGAAGAGGGGGTGACATCCGTAGCTCAGCGTTAGGAGCTAGGCCACGATTTCTCTGCAGAGGGTCTCACTTTGTGCTGTTCTCATTCCTGTTTCTTCCCAGGACAGTGTTCATTTAAGGTCTCAGCTCCTTTGTATGCAGTGCCTACCTCTCCATTAGAGAGCCTTCAGCCGGAGGCCAAGGTATGTGGAATTCGGAACTGTTCCTTCGCTCGTTCAAGTCTCTGCTGCTTTTTAATGGGAAGGCGAGCATGACTCAGCTGCCGAGCTCATCACTATGGCCCTATATGTTACAAGCTTGGAGGCCTTTCCTTCTCCCATTGACGTCTGTCCCTAGTTGCCTATGATAGGTGAGGTCGTGCTAGGAAATGTTAATGTGTGCAGCTACCAAATTGCTCTGGAAAAAATATTCAAGATGGAAAGCATGGTGCTGAGAAACCAGGAGAAGGCAAAGGCAGGATTACCTGCCCAGCTTCATTAGTCTGTAGATAAAATGCCTCAGAGTCCATTATTGTACAAGCTCTGCCTGCCTTTTCTGCAAGGTCCTTACTCATTCAGCCAGCTGAAAAGTACCCAGTGAATGAAGCAGGGAATGAAGTATGAGACTGGGAAAATGTGTCTAATTTTGTTCCTGAGCCTGCCTGCAGTTAGCACTGTGAGTGAATTGGAGAGGCGGGTGCTGCATTAACTTTTCTGTGTTTAAGAGGCGTTACGCAGTAAGCGAGGCAGAGGGGCGCCCATGAGGGAGGAGAGTTAATAAATGCTGACCGCCTGGTTTCTCGTTGCACAGCATCCATCCGGGGCTGGGACAGGTAATTAAAGACTGCACACACCACATGGAGACAGGGCAGAATTGAAGTGTGGCCCTAGCTTTGGCATGCTCTGAATCACCAGGGGAAAATCATTGTTTTCCATCCCTGATGTTCTTACTCTGTGGCTTGTTTTATGAGACTCTGTCTCTTTCTCCCTGGCTCATTTTATGAGACCCTTGGGGCATACGCCATGCCTCAAGCAGGCTCCAATTTAATCAAAAAACCATCGCAGTTCACGCAAATGGATCACGAAATTCCTTTCCTTTGCTGGTCTGTTTTCTTTTACATCTGAGGTGAGGAATAAGATAACATTATACATTCTGGCCTTGGGTTTCTGCTTGCTTCTGCCTCAAGAGCAGGAGAGTTGTAATTGTCTAGTTACTGGCTCTACTTTATCCTCGTCTTGCAGGGCGGCCTTGAAGTGGCAGTGTGCACCGAACAGCCCCTGCTTTCTGCAGCACAGCTTTCAAACAGTAACCTCCTGAGTGTCACGCTGGAGGCAGCGTATTCTGTCCCCGAAGCGTTTACTCCCACTGGACCCCTGCAACACTACATGGCTTGCTTGCAAGTACCAGCAGCTGGGGAGGTGAGGATTGATCCAGACATGGTGAGAGGGGTTTTGGCTGCTACAAAATGGATTGTTCTCCCTCACTACGTGCCGTGGAACAAGTGTCCCGGCCCATGGGGTGTACAGCTCCTGTGCTCGTGCGACTGCAGCCTTTGTTGTGAGTGCTTGGGGTCTCTGTGGCATGACCTGTTTCTTTAACACAAACAAAGGTCTGCTCAGCAAGGTTTGGATTGAAACTGGCACGGGTTTTTCCACATGGCTATTTCTTTTTTTCTCCATTCTTTGTATGTGTGTGGGGGGTGTGTTTTCCAAGCCAGGCCCCTGTACTTCTGCTTTGCTTTGTTAGACCCAGCTCACAGCAGCTGGCACTTGCTCCCGCTCATGTTGGAAATGCAAGTCCCTTCATTCTCATGTCTCTCTAGAAGGAATTCCCCTTGCTCTTCAAGAATGGCATCCTGAAGCTTGCTGGTGAAAAAGAGCCATTACCCCGGCCCAAAAAATGGCCCCTTGCTAATATCATGGCTCCCGGTGCTCTGAGCATACCCAACTCCTTCATCATTGGTGGTCCCTATGAGGATGAGGATGGAGAGCTCAACAAAAGAGAGGTGAGGAAGAACTGGCAGTGTCATGGCTGGAAGACAACCAGCAGATCTCACTGAAGGGACTGAGAAAGACTTGCAGAGACTCATTATAGGAGGAGGAGAGGAAGGCGGGTGGTGGGTCCTCTGTGCCGTGTCCAGACACGGAGACTGGGACAGCGGGCATGATAACTCACCGCAGGAGAGTTCCCTAGGGTGCATGTGGCAGATCTGGTCCCCAGAATCCCACCCACTCCTGAGATGCTGGGCAGGGAGTTGTATTGTCTCCTTTTGAGCCAGGCTCCTCAGACTAATGGGCTCTGGCGTCCACAGGGAGGGCTCCTGACTTACTCTGCTAGGATGGCCTGGGTATGGTGAGTTGGACACTTCTCTGTCTGACTCGCCTTCTCTCCCAGGGGACATTTAGGGGGGTGATGCAGGCTGCAGAGATTGCTGTCCTGCCTCTGACCGCATGCTGTTTCTCACAGGACAGGGAGTTTAGGATCCAAGCAGAAAGCATGAAGAGAATCGTATGGGACACGGAAAGGCGCTGTTACCTGGATCCCACTGCAGTAGTCGTGTAAGGGACCTGAGAACTCCCCTTCCAGCACAGAGTGGTGGGGAGAAACCACCCTAGAATGCACTCAGCCGAGTGACCCGGGAGCAGCAACATGTGGGAGCTCTCAGACCTCTTACGTGGTCAAACCATGGCTCTAACTTGCCTCCTGTGGCTGTTGGCTAAAGGTGCTCGTATGAGCAAGTGAGCAGTGAACTGCCTTTAACTGCTGGCAGCAGCTTAGTTCTGCTGTGATGGGAGAAGATTAATTGGCTGTAGCTGCTCTCTAGGCTGTAAATGCTTACTCGTGCTGCCAGCAACTGGAGCTGGTGACTGTTCCCTCCGTGGTTTGAAGGAAGGGGCAGCAGAGTTATGGTGAGCAGACATGGAGTAGGGTGGCCCACACACCTCTTCTCTGAGCTGTTAATTAAGTTTTGCTGAACTCCCAATACATTAAAATCCTTTCACTCCATGTGGGTACTCCTCAGTTGCTTTTTTTTATTGTATAAATGGTACCTTTAGCAGCTCCAATTATGCTCAAAATCAAGATTAAGTATCCCACTTCTCTTTGAGTCCTGCTACATTTTTGGTCTCAGCTGCATCACAGCTGTGAGTTTCACAGCTAAATTACTCCTCATGTGTGGAAATACTCCCTTCTATCTGGGTTGATTTTTAAAAGTTTTTTCCCCTCACACTTTCATCAGCCTGCCTGCTGGTTTCAGAGTTACAAGGCACATTGAGTGGGAGCTCAGGGTCTGCTTGCTCTGTGCAGTTCAGGATTTATACCAAAGTTAATCATGTTCCTGCTTATTTGTTTTATTTCTGAAGTAACCAGGGGAGAGAGAAAACATAGTGTGTCACTCTCGCAACTGTTTTATAGCTGGTTGTGCCATAAATGCACACAGCAGTGGGTGGAGAAGAAAATCTACAAAGCCTGCCCCAAAGCACACGTGTTCCAGTGGCCCGAGGGTGCTTGCTGTGTCTCACGGGAGCGGGCAGGAGCAAACCCAAGGGGGGGATGCTCTGGGGCTGCTGGGGCAGAAATGACGGCAGTGTGGCTCTCCGCTTTGGTTTCTGCATCTTCTCAGTGCCCTCCTTTGTTTTCAGCCTGCAGAAGCGCATTGCAGAGTGCCAGTACTGTCCTGTGGAGGTCTGCAGGATGGCTGTGGCCTCACCCAGCAAAGGGAAAACTAGCAAAGCTGACAAGGTAAAAGTGGGGAGGGATACGTTGTTCTGGCTTGTGGAGCAGCATTGTGTTATCAAGCGTTTTCCTTTCAATGCCTTTGTAATACCAAACCCAGCCTTGAACCAGCCAAAGCAAGTCAGAGAGCTAGAGGCTTTGTAAGGGGATTAATCAGCCTTACAGAGCTGTTAAATAGACAAAGGATAATATTTTTTTCCTTATAGCATACAGAGCTCTCAGTGATGGTCAGTGGCAGCTTGGTGGGAAGGGGTCAGGGAGAGGGTGCTTTTTGAGAATTAAGGTAATTCACAGAGCTTATCTTCGGCCAGTGAGGGTTTGGAACATCTTGAAGAAATTCATGCCTTCTTTCTTGGGCTGTAAATAAGTTATTCTTTTGCATGTAAGCTCAGGTGGTTTAACAAAGAAACAGCCCCTTAGCTAATGGTTCTGTTCCTGGTGGCTGGTCGTGTGAGAGCTCCTAATCTGTTCCAGGGCAAAGTCATACAAGTTCGTATAAATCCCTTTCAGCACTCACTGGTGCCAGGATTTTGCAGCTCTGATGGAGATCCTTCTCGCTTACCTTCACCAGTCTGCTGCTAGCCTGGACTCTCAGGCTTCCTTAGCTACCTAATTTCTGTCACACCTGAGATGCACAGCTCTGGTAGGGTCGCTTGGATTTCTAACCACATGGCAGGTAATTTTTGCAGGTGTATCTCAAAAATGACCATCCTGAGGAGTGGCACAGTGTGGGCATTAGAGAGAAAAGCTCCCCTGCAGGGACTGGGATAAAATTGGTATTCGACATGTCGAATGACTCTGGTGTATTCGCCCAGGTTGTCTCGGCTCTGTGCCAGTGACAGAGAGCCACTGGCTCATCAGGTGCATCAGTTTGCTGTGTGGCCTCTTCTTAATGGGATCGGTGACCTTGTTTCCTTAAAGAGAATAACAGCCTGTTCAGTGTCTCAGTCCCTTGCTCTGTGTTTCCAGGGAGATGAGGACAAGCAGATTTTCTTCCATGGCGTAGCATATGTCAACATGGTACCTTTGCTGTGCCCTGGCGTGAAGCAGATCCGAGGTGCTTTTCGTGTCTTTCCCTACCAAGACAGCAAGGTGTTCGAGAAGGTGAGAGCAGGCCAGACAGCCAGGCTCCGCTCCAGCTCTGCAGTTGTGTTTGCGCAGAGTGGGGTTGGGAGCAGACAGCATGGGCAGTATGGTACTCGGAAGCTGGCTCTGAAACTTCACTGCCCTTCTGGTGATGGAGAAATATAACATGACAAGTTTTTACGTGCAGACTTCTCAAAGGCAGGGGATTTCTGGGTGTGTCTGAGCAGGTCTGGGGGCTGAGAGGGGCTCTGAATCTCACTCTGCTCCCTTCTCTGCCAGCAGCTGAGCAGGGAGAGCTGTAAGAATGCTCCTCTCTCCTCTCTCTTTTCCAGTCTGGAACACGGGCAATTGAACTGCATTGCTGGGAAGAGCAAACAGTGGCTCTAAAAGCATAGCGTTACCCCAGGCAACAACCAAAAAAGCTGTCACTGGAGCTTTTTCAGCTGTAGCTCATGGAGGTTTATTTGTCTTTGCATTTCTCCCCCCTCTGTTACTAAGAGTGACAGTTACGTCTCCATTTTCCCACATTACTCCTGGAACAGACCTGAGCTTGTTTCAGGAGGGCAGCTGCACAGCCTGCTTTTTCTGCCCAGGTCCCCCGTAGTGCTGCTGTCCAGGCCACAGGAGCTGGGTGAATTACAGCCCTTCTCCCTGCCTCCATGCTCCCACTGGCTGTTGCAAAGCGGGGCGAGGCACACAGCTGTTTGCTGGTCTCTGCTTCGCTGCCGTGTTTCATGGCTTCTTGGCTGCATGGTACTCCTCGTCCTGTAGCATTCATCTGTCACAACTAAAGTGACACATGCTGTCTCTGTCGTTAGTATTTTCTGGGGTTGTGGATGCTTTGGGCTGCTCCTTGGTCTAGGCGGTCTCTGTACAGCTGCTCCATCCTCTCCCCAGGATCCTCTTAGTTCTTTCTAGCCCAACTCATGTTACAGCTGGGAGGGAATAGCCTGTCCAGGTGGTCAAACAGTGTGTAAACAGACAATTGGAAAAACCTGTTCCTTGCAATTCACTGACGTGTGTCAGGGAAGCTGCTCCACACCAGAAGGTGAGCCGGAAGCCAAGAGTCACCACAGGGCAGGTGGGGGCACCCAGGAAATTGGAGAGCAGACCTGGTGAGGGTAGCCAGATTCACCTAACAATCCACATCACCAGGCAAGTCCACAGCCGTGAGGCAGGTCCAGGATCAAGACAGGACTTCAGGCTAGTGGGTCAGGATCAGGGCAGCACAGGGAAGGGGTCCAGCCTACTACGTCGCCTGGGCAAGAATCAAGGGCCAGTGCCTCAGTGAAAATGCAGCTCTCAAGAGAAGATGGCAAGACCCTGCTGAGGCTTTCTCAGGCAGCTTGTTTCACTGTCAGACCTGAGGCTTCACAGCTGTACGGTATCAGAGCTGGCCTTGAGCACTGTCAGCTAAACTCCTAGGAGAGGAGGACAAGGTTGCATACCTTCTTAGTGCATTTAGGACCCTGACAATGTGTTCTGCGATGTGGGAGGTTAAGGAAAGGAGTGGGGAAGCCTAGTTTGTCACTTGATTCCCTCTGTTCTCTCTTTTTTTTCAGACCAAAAGTCAGCACAGTGTTTTCCAGGATCTCAGGGCGCAGCTCACTCTGACTAAGGAAGGATCGTGGACCCCAGGAATCAGTACTCCCCTTTCCAGAGCTGTTCCCAGCAAGATTCAGAAGGAAGACAAAGAGAAAACCACCAAAGATAAGGATTCCAACAGAAGGGTACAGTCTAGAGAGGCATATTGCAACACAGTTGCTCCATTCCCTCATTGGAGGTAGCTGGGGCATGCAGAATCCAGGGACGGATGCTGCGTTGCCTCAGCTGACTGAGAGATACTCATTATCTTGAAATTTTAGTACATGCTGCTTGAACAAATGTACAACTTGCATCCTGAACTTGTGAAGGTGTGAGGTTTATTGAATCTGAAACAGAGATGTCTTTTTCTTCAACAGATGTCCAACGCATCCAAAATGCAGTTGTCAGATGCCACTGTAGAAGCTGAAAGTGTCACATCTCTCAGCCTTGATGGACAGGTAATTATCTGTCTCCAAAGAGAAGGAAAGACTGCTAGACCATCACTGCACTGGCGTCTCACACCTTTCATGCAATTAAATTCTTCAAGAGTGAGTTGGACAAGGGATGTTTTACGTGGATGCTGTCCTGGAGTTCTTCCCAGTGACATCCAGCTGGAGGGCAGGCTAGCATTGGGCTAGAAGGTCTCTGCAAATAATCAGGCATTTATTTAAAGGGGTTCCTTAATATTTTGGGTTCTTCCTCAAAACGTCTCAAATGCATACTCATTCTGCAAGCAGATTGATTATCTGGGCTTTCTCCTTTTTCCTAGACTGGTTTCTGGAGTTAGAGTTTTACTGCTGTAAATCATTCTGAGGGCAGGTTATAAAACAAGCTGTATCTCTGCAGTTTGAAGAGGATTTGCTGAAGATCTGTAGCTATGTGCTCCGTCTTTCATCATGCCAGTAATGGCTCTAGACAGCACAACATTGAGACAGCAATGTTTATCTTCACAGCAGTACACTGAAGCAGGGACGTTCCTGGTGATGGAGATAAAGCTGGACAAGGCCTTGGTACCAAAGCGACTGAGAGAGGAGCTCACCAGACGGTGCGTAAAGACGTGCTGTACCTCTGGGGCTGACAGCTCATTTCTGCAGGATAGAAACAGGGCTGTACAGCGAGTCACCCCCTTGGAGAGCTCTGTACAGACCAGCTGAGGGCCTGGGCCAAAGCCGACTGGAATCTGGGGGAGGATTTGGCCAGACTGCTTAGGAGGTGGCATCTGGTGTGTTGGGAAAACACTTGTGTTCATCTGAGCTGGCATCTCCCTGCCATTCCTCTCAAAAAGAAAGACACCAGAGCAGCACAACACTGTCTGCGTTCCCTTCCGGGCTTTGTTTCCCATTAAGCTCTGTGTGCTTGCCTCTTGCAAGTGATGTTCAGCTGCTTGGTCAGGACTGGCCACCAGTATGAACTGCCTTGGGTAGCGCTGCTGTAACTTCAACATCGCATTCTGTCTTTTTTTTTTTTTTCCTTTTTGGAAGATTTCTTACAATCTTCTACCCATTCTGTGTCTCTTACATTAGTTTTCATGTTGTCCTGCTGCAGAGCTGCTCTCGAATCTCTGCTGCTTTGAGTCTTCCACTGTCTGTTTGATTTGAGCCGGTTTCTTCCTGTCCAGAGTGGTAGCCCTGCTGGGTTACAGTCTAGGAAATGTCTAGCATGTGTAATTTATTGAATAAAAAAGAGAAAATGCAGCAAATGAGTGAAGTGTAAGTGCAGGCGGTATGTCTCAAACAGAAATATAAGCAGCAGCCTCTCTTTGAAGGGAAAGTGTGCATGTAGTCTCCTGTGCTGCCTGCTGTCCTCTAGGAAGAACAGGTTGAGGAAGGTGAACACCACTTAGAACAGACCTTCTCCTCATGCAACTTGCATGAATTCAGCGTAACTCCTCCTTGTTTACCTGCCATGTGCAGCTGCAGATGTCAGGCCTGAAAAATCAGTGCTCCTGAGTCGTGGGAAGGGCTCTGTCTCAGAGGGCTCCAGCAGATGCCACATTCATGTGTCCTAGCGGATAAGATCAACAGTGGATCTCTTTCTGGAAGGATGTTTAAATACATATCTTAGTAGCAAACCACAGCTCTCTTTCTTGGGCTCCATCCAAAATCCTCTGTCAGCCTCGGCCTGGCCCTCTTCGCTCACGTTCCTTCCCCAGGTTGTTGGTGGTTTGTTTTTTCTCATCTGAAAGGGAAGCAGTTTGGTTTTCATCTGTAGTGCTGGCGGAGGCAATGCATCAGTGCTGGGTGCTGTTCTGAGGGTGGGACTGTGAGCATGGGAGCTGCACTACCCACTTGTTCAGGCTTCGTGGCTTCCCAAGGAGTGGTGACAGGTCTCCGCAGAGCAAGGGGACCGCTCAGGGCCACGGCACTAGAGCACACAGCAGGGAATGTGAGAGGGGTTTGTGCGGGAGAAGTGGCGAGGGCTCGGGACCTGGAGAAGGCAGCTGGTCAGGGGCTCTGTAAGGTGGTAGATCAGTTACAGGAGTGGTTTATGTATGGCAGGGAATAAGCAATTTGCTTTGCTTGTTGTAGGAGCCAACACAAGGATATGATGCCTTTGCTTGGTGGGCTGGATTGTGTTCTGAGGACCAAAGATGTTTTGGTATCAGCAAGCAGGATATCTTGATTAAAATTCCCATGAATGTAGGCTGGTTTGACACCAAGGATTTTGATAACACCTTAGTAAAAATTATGGTCATCCTAAGCGCTTTTGATCCATATTTGAAAGATCCTTGTAACCCTAGTTATAGGTTGGTATGGTGTCTAGGGCTCAATGCGTGGCCAAGGCATGAGGTGCCACAGCTGGACTGTGCGATGTCAGGATCAGGTGGCCCTAGGTTTACAGTGATAAAATTCTTCAGAGCTGTCCTCAGGATGGTACCTTTCCTACAGCTGTTCTGGCAGACCCAGGAGGCTGTGAGTTAAAGGAATAGCAGCTTGATAAGAAGATCTGCTTCTGTAGGAGAGTGTTTTTGATTGCTAGCAATAACAAATGTTAACCCTACCTGCTGGGCTGAGCTTTTACGATAGTTTTTGTGTGATGGGTCAGTCAAATCCAGTGAAAATAACAACTGAATAAACCTTATCTGATTCCTACGGAGTATAATCATCAGCAGGCAGTAAGGCAGCAGCTCAAGCCACTATGATGAGCTACAAGCACTGAATGTAGGTGCCTGGTCTTTACAGTTCATTCTTGGTCTGAGACTTCAGTTTCCCCCCCTGGGTCCCTGTGAAGTGTCTCAGGGATATGATGACAGGCTGGAGCTCTCACACTACAGGCTGTCTCCACCCAAGACCAACGTTGCTGGCAGTGTGTCTGGCTGATCTCTTCCATCCTCTTGTTGACAGGGTCAAGCAGATGATTCCTCCTCGCCCTCCACTGCCTCCCCGGACTGCAGGAGCCAAGAAGGTGCGTGCAAGAGCCTTGCCACCACTCTGCCACCTCATCCTGCCCTCATCCCTCTCACACAGGAGAATCTTCATTCTCTGTTTGAGCTCCACAGCAACATGTAGATGGGGTTTGAAGAGGAAATACACAGGAAAAAAAACCCCTTTGGATGTGTTATCTTTGCAGTAGTATGCTTTGGGAAATCATTCCTGGGCTGTATCACGCACGTTCACAGCCCATAAGAAGGGGAGAGATGTAGCAAAGGCAGGGAAGGCAGCAGCATGTAGGTGTTTGGAAGGAAATGGGGTGCTGGCAAAAGAGGCTAACAGAACCCCACGTTTAGCCCGGGCAGTCCCAACAGTTTCTTGTCTCAGACTAGCCTATGTGCTTCATCAGACCCAGACAAACATGAATCAGTCCTGACCACTCTCAGGTCACCCAGAATTTTTGAGGACTTGTGTGTGTGCAACATCCTCGCATGGCCCCCGGCTGATGGTAAATTCAAAGCAACAATGGGGGAAGAAGCAGCACTTCAATAACTGACCCCAGTGCTGCTGCAGAATTGATTTGTGCTGGACTGTCTGGAGTGCACAGAGTGATACATTTTGATTATCGCAGTGCATGGAAGCTTCTGCCACTGAGATTACGGAGATTACAGACTCTGCTGGAGAGGGCTGGCCCATGGATTTAAAAGGCTCCCAGCAAATGAGATATATTTTACTTACAGCCAATTATACTGCTATAGAAGAGACAACAATGAGTGAAATACTGCGTTCTGATTGAAAAATATAGCAGGACCAGTATCTAATTATGAAGGAGCTCTTTTGTATTTACATGCAGATATTTTTGCAGCCCTCAGGCGTGTATGGGAAAGGATGCGTGACAGACTAATTGAGACTTGAGTCAGGTGGAGTTTATGGGAGGCGTGCACTCTAGCAAATAAAATACATTTCAAGGTTGATGGCATAAGTGGCTTGTGAAGTTTGATTATTGATTTATTTCCTAGGCCGTGGAAGATTATCACAACCATGTCACAAGCACTGCTGTTGCCATCCTAAGTGAATACCACAAGCATTTTGGGAAGCGGCTACCTGACCAGGGAGCGATAGACCACCAAACCCTGGAGGAACAGAAGCAGCAGCTCAACTTTGAGCTCATCAGCTCTGGGAAATACTTTGCTTTTAAGGAACAGCTAAAGGTAAAGTGTCCATTGTGCTTTTCACTTTCCTACTTGTTTTGTCCTGGCAGTTTCTCGGTGAGGAACTGCTGCTCCGTAGTGGTAACTTAGGGTGATGTGTTGCTCCATAACCCCTTCCTGCCACTCAGGGCTGTTGCAGCAGGCATGGGGAGGGACAGGATTTTTCTCTTAACAGAACAGGCACCAAGCTGCTTTGGTCATGCACCAGGAGAACCACTCCTGTTAAAGAGGGGAGACTCCAAAGTTGATCACATCCATTTGCCTCGTGCTTATAGCCTGCCGAAGGCAAAGCTGACTGCTCTTGCACACTCGCAGTTGGCACTGGCAGAAAGAGGGGTTCCCCTCTCTGAGCTGGTTGGCCTCAGCTTCGCTCTACCTGGAGACCCCCTCTCTGTGCCGAGGGGACCAGCCTCCCCACATGTTGTCCCTAAAAGGGGCACTGGTGTGTCAGGGAGAGCCAGGGCTGGGAGGTGGGAAAGGAATTCACCGCTGCTTCCTTTTCTTCCTTTGATCAGTGCTGGGCTGGATTTCTTCCTCATAACTAAGTCCAAGCTTCAGGCAAAATCAGCGTGTTCGCGTTCTGTATTATTACCTTGCGGAGCTGGTGGAGGGTGCAGGGGAGGGCTTGCTTTGTCCAACAGTCACATGTCTCCACAGTACGCTGTAGTGAAGATTGTGAGGGAGAAATACCTGAAGACCACAGCATTTGAGAGCGAGGAGCAGTTCCAGGCATTTCTCAGTGAGCTCTATGAGTACCTCGTGGACCAGATGCATGTTGCCCTGAACCAGGTAGAGAAACCCTGACATGTGTCCGGTCCGCTGGGACAGATGACTTGGGATACAGCTTCACTGTGGACCCAAGGCTTGACACTGCATCCAGTGAAGGCAGGGGGAGTTGTGCCTTTGAGACAGAAGCAGGCTTGTGTTTTTGTTTCCTGCAGTTATCACATGTGAGCCCCAGCCCACGCTCAGAGGCAGGGTCTAGTGCCTCTTTATCCCACTGTTACAAAACCGTGATGGTGGGCTATGTGTGAGCTGCCACTAGTAAAAGCTGCTGTAGCTGGCTTGTGAGGGTGGCTGGTTCTGTGCCGTCTGCCACTCACCCAGGCAGAGCACAGCCCTTCCAGCATGAGCTGGGGTCACCGGTGACACCACAGAAGTTTGACATCGTCTTGATCTAGGGGATGCTTTCACTTGCCACAACCGCAGATAATGGATATTGCCCTGTCCCTGTGTGCCAGAGGTAGCTGGGAATGACGGGAATGTGTCCCACCACAAACAGGAGCCTTCCAAGCCCACCCAGCTCCAGCATACCAGGCTGTACTCGGCGCACTGCTGAACTGGGGACTGCTGCTGTACTGGGATCGCATGAACCATTCTTACCTTCCTTGGGGCTAACACTCTGTCTCGCTCCCTACCAGCTACTGTCTGAGGAAGCTGCTCCGCCTGCCCCTCTGTCCCGCATGACTGAAGAGCAGCTCTGGCTCTTTGCTCGCGAAGCTGAAGTCAACAAGGACTACGATCTGGCATCTCTCTACCACCAGCAGGTAAAGGAGCCCCTGTTCTTTCCTGCCCGTCTCCTGTGTGTCTGGGCTGGCAGCCAGCACGCCATCACGGCGGCATGGGGCCCGCGTTGCTGACAGCTCAGCGAGCCCTGTCTGTTGTGTACGGAGGAAGGAGGCAAACGTGACCAGGATACTCACGCTGATGTGTGAGGGATTTTCTAGGGAGGTGCTGCTCTCTGGAGGACGGGAGACAGAGACTGGCCAGGTCACTGAGGACTTCAGCCTCGAGGCCACGGGAAATGGGATGAGCTGGTCCAAAGGCGTGCTGGGTCAGCACTGGGGACACTGGGCCCTCTAACAGGAGGCTAGGCGGAGGTCAGATGAAGCTGGAGGACATAGGTTAGTTGAAGGAGGCTTAGAGTAAGCCCAGCACAATCCCAGTTAATGGAAACCCTAGCATGTGATATACAAGGGCTTGATTGTTCCTAAACTGGCCTGGGGTGGCCAGAGGAAAGCCGTGGTCATTCCAGAGTTGCCTCCCAGTCCGTTGTGTGTGCGGAGCATGATTGCAGCAGTCTGCACTCCAGCGACGATCTCTTTTCTCTAGAGGCTAGCTCAGGACCAGCACAACATCCAGTACTGGCTGGACTATGGGGCATTCTGCCTCCTGCTCGAGGAAACAACCAAAGCCCAGGAGTGTTTCCAGCAGGCTCTTTCTCTGGACCTGAATCACATCCAAAGGTGCTCCTGTATGCTCCTGGTTGGTTGGTGGGTGGGTGGGTGGGAGGGTAGGGGTGTCCCCCTCACCCCTGCCTGGGGCCCACAAGGCTAACCCGTCCGACCCTGTCCCCAGCTTGCTGCTCTGTGGGATTGTGGCGGTCATGCTGCAGCACTACGAAGAGGCACAGATTTTCTTTGAGGATGCCTGCTGCTTGGAGCCATCCAGCATTGTAGCCTGGACGCTTTCAGGTATAAAAGCAAGCCAGCTTATGTGCTCGAGGTGTTTCTGTAGAGCCGAGCTTGAGGTGTTCCCCTGATCCTCTTCTCCCTGCTCTAATCTGAAAGCTAAGGGAAGGATTTTGCCAAGGGTCCGATGTCTGCTTACACTGCTCTTTCTGTCTCCCATAGGTTTGTTTTATGAGCTGCAGAATAACAATATTCAGGCGGAAATGGCCTTCCGTGAGGCTAAGAAGCTACTGCAGGCACAGCTCACCAAGGAGAGGAGCATCCATGAAGCGGCTGAGGGAGAAGGAGGGAAAAAGCACATTTCTGCTGCTTGTGTGAGGTCTCCCAGCCCAGGCCGCGAAGAGTGCTTGCCAGGTAATGCCGGGCAAAACGAGGAGGTGCCCTAGCATCAACAGGGAGAGGGCTCAGATCAGTGTGGAAGATGGTGAACAGTGGAAGGAGAGGAGACATTTCTCAGTATTTCTAAGAGGAGTAATACAAAGGGTAAAGGAAGAAGATGTGGACTGTGCGCTAGAACAGACTGACCACAAACTACACCAGCGAGAAACAACAGCGGCAAGCAGGCTGCTTTAAATGATGAACCTTTCTGAAAGCAGCACAGCCGATGCCTCATCTTGCCTGCAGCCTAGCAGAGGGACCAGTCTTTATTTTTCTGTCCCAGCCCAGTGCCGCTGGTATACCCATGTGTGGGCAGTGGGCAGGGTGGCTGGAGGAAGCGAGCGTGCTTTTTGAGGCTTTGGGAGGACAGAGCTGCCCCTGTGACAGTCATGCATCAGGGTCATCCAGGTTTAGCTTTCATGAAAGCTGTTGCTGTGACTTCCCAACACAGTCTGGAAAGCACTACCTCACCAATGCAAAGGGCAGGACAGCTGCTTGGTGGTGACCCTGAACTGAAGGCTTCCTTTGGAGCCTCACTGTGTGCGGCCTCACCCTCAGCCAAGACTTTGTGTCCCGAGTCCCAAATATTTGGCCAGGCTGCAGGAAATGTTGGCTGGCTTTATTTTTCATGTTATCACCACTCCATGCAAAGTGCCTCAGGCAGGCAGACCTCATGTCATATGCCTTTTTTTACCCCTTCTGATTATGAGGGAAGGCATATTGCCTCATTTATGCCCGTTTCTAGCTTCACACGGTAATCTTGTACTCAAAACCCCAAACCCAGATATTGCCTCCTGCAAAAAAATTCTTCCCAGTTTTGAAAATCTGATAGATCTGGTCTGTTTTCTCTTTTCCCAATTTCTACAGACTCATGCTCCAAACTGGGCAGTTTATGGCAAACTCTTTGCTTGCAGCTAATGGTTTTTGGGGGTTTCATTCCAGAGGGGGTTCCAGACGGCTCAGCTGACAAACTGCCAGAGGCGGTGGGGCCTGCCCTGGCCTACGCGGCACCTGAGGAAGAGGCTACTGCACCGGAGGCAACCCCGAAAGGTTAGGGGATGGGGATGTGGTGTGGGGCAGTTCAGTACTGGGAGACGGCCTCATGTGATCGGTTGGGGGGTGGGGGGGAGCACCCAGGGAGCGCTGAGCCACGGCCACCCTGATGCCAAGGCAAGACATCAAGACTTGTTCTTTCTCCCTAGCCAGCCAATCTCCAGGCAAAGCAGGTTCATCCCGATTTTCAGAGCAGCACATCTCAGGATGGACAGCCAGCGGGTGAATGCAGCTGTGAATGCACCCAGTGGCCTTCGTCAGCTGCTTGGATGTGTCCCTCCTGAGATGCCAGCTCTTAAACTGTCCCTACGGATCTCTTCTGGTTGTGCGTTGTGTGATCTGCCTCCTCTACAGTTCCACTCTCCAGTGGGTGACAAAGAGATGGCAGTGCTGGGTGCTTCAGGCCCCGCTGCGTTGGTTTGGGGAGGCAGGGGCCTCACTGCAGTTAACTCTGACAAGCTTCAATCATCAGTTCCTACCTTTTCTTCCTCTGAGTTTGGACTGGAAAATTAGTGGGTCAAGTGCATTGTTTCTTTTCACGTCTCTTGCAAAAAACGTAAGCTCTTCAGAATGAAATGCTGAGATAATCTCTGCTTCAGCCTCCCCTGCCACCTCCCGGATTTTACACTGTGTTGGTGGAATTCCTTTGTCCCCACCACGGTCTCAGCCCCCACTCTTGCCTCAGAAATAAAAAGCCCAGTTTAGGACTGATGGAGATACGTTTTCTTGCAGCACCATCCCCCGTTTCAGGACTTAGCCAACCTCCCTGCACAATCTTCATGAAGGCAGTGGAATTCCTCATGAAAGTCAATGCCATCCAGGTCAGTTCATCGTGGAGTGGAGGAGGAGGAAGGGAGGTTTGGTCTCCTTCGCTAGCTTATTACCAAAGAGCTGGTGGCAAGCTCCAGCAAGCCCCCTCCTTGGGGTTAAAGAACAAGCTGTGACTACCCCAGATACCACGCGCCAGCGGGAGCAAAACCGCCACTGCCCAGAAATGCAAAACAGTGGCCAGACAGAGTAGTGAGACCAAAATGCTCCTTGGGGACACTGTCATCTCAGGCAGGTGAGGTCCTCAGGCTGCCTCAGCTCTGCACTACCTGCTGCGGAGCGAACAGCCGAGTCAGAAACAGTGCAGAGGTGCTTTCTCCATACATTCGGAGATGAGATCCATTATTGTGGTGCTTCCAAAATGCCAGTACTCCTTTCTTGTTTCAGACGCTTGTGTGTGTCACAGTAATTTTTGTGTCACTTGTGGAATGTCCCTGTCCCACAGTGTCATCTCTGTGGGATCTCTCTGACTGCCACATTACACTGCCTGCCCTAATTTTGCATGGGAGAAAGAGTTGCTTAAAGCAAAACAGAACTAGAAGCAATCGAGGTAAATATTCAAAGGAGGGGAAGAAAAAAAATCTCCTGCCTGTTTTCTGTTCATGGAAGTCAAATAGGTGTGAGTCAGTCCTCCTGCCATGTCCTTCTGGGGGTGCCCGTGGTTTGCCCGCTCTCCTAACCGCAACCGTGTGTCGTTCCTCCAAAGTTTGTTCGCATGGCGCTTGCCCACGAGCTGCTGAGCCTTCAGGGAGGTCCCTCCTGTGCATACAACCTGGCACTGGCCCACACGTACTTGCTGAAGGAAGAGCTCTCCAAATGTGAAGAATGTCTCTGTGAGGCCATTAGGATTGACTACACGGTAATTCTCTGTGCATTGTAGGGTGCAGCACGGTGCCCCGAAGCGGGGCACTGGCCAAATGCCACAGCAGGCTCTGCCTGGGTTGTTGCTGTGTGGGAACCTAGAGCCCATGCGTTCATTTCCATTTAAGCAATTCTAATTCCAGTCTGCACCAATTTCTGCAGGGGAGGACAATCATAGCTGATGAACCACATCAGGCTGCGGCTGCAGCACTGCCCTCCTCATTACCCTGCTTATTACTCGCCTTCTGTCATCTCCTGCACAGACAGGCGGCATCTCTGAGCAAGGACTCCTCTCTCTGCAGCGTCTGCGTCTCTTTTCCCTTTGAACACGTATATGCTGATCCTCTTTCCCTCCATTGGCGAGCCAGGTTCTGTTTCATGAGAAACAAGGTTGCTGTTCAGCAGAGAGGGAAGGTGGCTTTGGGGTGTCAGGTTGAATGGCAGGCAGAGAGGGCTGTGGAGCTGGCATCTCTAAATGCTCTCTGCATACTCGTGATACCCGGGGAGCCCTGCACAGTCCAGGACACTGCGTGAGGAAAGGCTGGAGGGGGGTCCCAGTGCTGGTGTTATGCAGGCAGCCCACTGACTTGATTTTAACTCTGTACATAAAAATCTGTACCGTTATAATCAAACACGGTCCAGCTCTTCCTTTTTGCAGTTTATAGGGGTCCCTGGCCCTCTCCTGGGTCTCTCGCCCTCCTGTCTCCCAGCCACGTCTCACTCCTGGTTTTCTGTCCACAGAATCCAAATGTCTGGGCTCAGAAGGGGCACCTGTGCTACCTGAAGAGGGACTTTGGCAAGGCAAAGGAGTGCTACGAGCGAACCATCAGTTTTGTGGAGGATGCTGTGGATATGCACTTTGTCTACCTGCGCCTGGGCTCCATCTACCTGGAAGAGAAAGAGGTGAGGAGCCAGCGGGAGTGGAGGAAGGGGATTTTGCACAAAGTAGTACATTCCAGATCCCGGGTACAAGACGCCATTATTTGTAGCTATAGCCAAGATCTCACAACACGGCAAAACCTTGGAGCACTCAACTCCTTGGAGTACAAACCTGCCCTGCTCCTTTGTGCCAGGCTCAGTCGCAGGGGCTCAGGGTGCTGCTGAGCTGTTCTCATCATCCTAGCAATGAGGGGGACTTGTGCATTACTACGTTAGTACCTGCCAGCACAGAGCCCCGGCGGCGGTGGCAGTGGGCAGACTCTCAGCCCCCCAGCAGCAGCTGGGACGGCGAGTGTCTCAGCCCCACCGGAGACGGGGTGTTTGGCAAGTTGCTGAGGAGGGGGGCTGGGGCTGTCTGCGGAGCGATGCATTTGATGCAGAGGGAAACACGATCTCCTCTCTCCTGGCAGTACGGCCGGGCGAAGCAGACCTACCTGCTCGCCTGCAGGAACTCTGCGTCCTGTCTCACCTGGCTGGGAGTGGGAATCGCCTGCTACAGGGTAAGTGCGATTACCTTCAAGTCATCTGCGCTTGAATTGGCTCTGTGGCACGGGATGCAGGGTTTGCTTTTGCATGATCCCCTTTAACAAAGAAAAGCTTCGCTGCCCGTGAAACCAATGCTCCCGGCTGAGCTGCCATCGCAGTCCCAGCATGGCACCCCGGCCTGCTGATGCAGGCGATGTCAGAGAACAGTCACCCTCGGCAGCCACGCTAGGAGCAGCGATCCTTCCCCCCTCATCCCACTGCCAGCACCTCCTTCCCCAGGATGCCATGGCAAGCATGTAATCTGGGCCTGGGCTTTGCTCCGAGTGCCTGCCTGCACGACCTGCGTGTCACCATGAAGGAATTGAGCAGAATGTCAGCAGAGAGGAATCTCCGTGCTTTCCCTGTCCAAAGGAATCCAGTGCCTGTGAAGGGCTGCCAAGGACACCCAGCCACAGCCACCAGCAGCGTGGTATCTCCTGGAGGTACACCTTGCGAGGTTCCTCCAAGTGAGTTTGGCTGAGGGAAGCAAACGAGGAAGGAACTCGAACTTCTGTTTCCCCCTTGGCCAAACACACACCTTCGGGGAGGCTGTGGACTCGAGCCAGGGAGACGAATGGCAGCTGGGAGCTTGCTGCAGCCCACCAGCACCAGCTACCCCGGCCTCCAGGAGCTGTCGCGCAGCGGGAGTAGGGAGCAGGACTAGAGTCACGTTTCCCCATAGAGGTGGACCGCTTAGTTTCTGCAGGTGGAGGTGAAGGCATTTGTGCTGATTTGTAAATACAGTGCGTGCTCCCACAGGGGCTGGGGGTCAGCGGGGAGAGCCTTATCCTCCAGACTGGAGGGCTGGGATGTCTCTGCCTTACACCCTGGTCAGGAAAAACCTGCTAGATGCTTTTGTTGCACTGATCTCGGGCTGCTAGAGCAGATGCCCATTCGGCTCCAGAGCCCTTTCTGCCTGCTGTTTGCCTTTCGTCCACGCCTCTCCTTCTCTCTCTCAAGCTGGAAGAGATCGTGGAGGCAGAGGATGCTCTCTCCGAAGCCAACACCCTAAGTAACACCAACGCCGAGGTGTGGGGATACCTTGCCCTCATCTGCCTGCAAGTGAGTGCCCAGCCAGCCAGCTACTCCCACCTAACAGCGCGGGGAGGTTTCATCGCCATCAGCTCACGAGCCTGAAGGATGTGGTGTAGAACCCAGCAGTAAAAACAGTTTGGTGACTGTGCTTGGACAGCAGCAGCAGCGCCCTTCCTCGCTGCTTGGCCTGGCCTGATGCACGTATTCCCCTGGGACATGCGTCCTTCGCGCTCAGCGTTCTCCCGCCGCGTTATTTCCCCCCGGGCCGTCTCCTCACGGGCTGCTCTCCTGTCGTTTCTGCAGGGGGGACGGCAGCTGGAGGCAGAGCAGTGCTACAAGTACACCGTCAAGGTTCGTGTCCTGGGGTCGGCGGGGCAGGCCAGGCAGCGGGTCGGGCTGCAGCAAGGAAGCTGGCCCAGAGCCTTCCCCCCCGTGAAGTGCTGCAGCTGCCACCCTGCACGGTCACTCTGGCCCCGGGGCAGGGCAGAGGCGACACGCCAAGACGGGGCCTGGGGCCCAGCTGCCCCTGCCGGGCTCTGCGCCTGGCTGCTGCCCGCCCGCCGGCTCCCAGCTTCCACGGCCGGGAAGCGGCCACTTCTGGCTCCCGGGGGGGGAGGAGGGTGTCGCAGGCCGCACCGGGGGGGGTGTGTGTGGGGGCCCTGGGACCGGCCTGACACCACCCCCCCCCCCC
>Ga0065711_1003335_pt1 | contig 28538 bp, 11 predicted proteins | sample Hoacrofraction12_FD_59098 | JGI IMG/M metagenome (GOLD analysis project Ga0065711, IMG submission 59098) | Hoatzin crop microbial communities from Cojedes, Venezuela - Epithelial fraction 12 v2 (version 2) | ecosystem: Host-associated > Birds > Digestive system > Esophagus > Crop | place... | reverse complement strand
AAAAAAAAAAAAAAAAAAAAAAAAAAGAGAAAGAACAAAAATAAGAAAAAAGGAAGTGTCAATGTTTGTCCATTCTCAAAGCACTATGACTCATTCCATTCTGTATATTATTAGAGAACAGTTCTTACAGGGCACTGGTAGAAGTCAAAATAATGTAATATATGGTTACAATTACAGAATCTGTTACATGCTGCTGTGTCAGTCCTTGTCACTTCTCATAGACAGGTCTGAGATCCATTTGGAAGATAGATGCAAACATGAAAAGATATTCACACTGTTTCTTTTCTCTGTCCCATCCACCACGGGATTGCTGAGCTGACACTTCAAGCCAAGCTGATGCTTCTACACTATCACCTTCTAAAGCTGACACACCAAATCCATTGTCTCTTCCCTTTCCTATGAACAGAGCAAACTGGGCAACAAACAAAGTAGCAAAGATGCATCACAGCCCAGGAAGCTGGCTGAAAGTGTTTGCAGAATCAAACCAAAGGTGCAGAGAAGCAATTCCTAAAATTTCATACATTTTCATACAATTCAAGAGAACCCTCAGATGCGAGCTAGTGCAGCATGGTGACTCTGTTACAGGCTACAATGTGTACTGTACACAGGAAAACAGCAAGCCCTATGATTTGGATTAATAGCATAACCCTCTAAATTTGTGGATTAACTGCCATTATATGCATAGCCCATGCCTCAGTTTTAACAGATCAGCACCAGGTGAGCTAATCTATTCAACACAACAATCCATGCCAACTGGTATACATCAGAGCATTTTAGAAGCACAGATTTCCACATCTTCCTCTCCTAGACAAACACAGAAACCTCATACTAAATGTCAAATAATTCTAGTCACGTTATTCATTGAAATAGCAACAGTTATCTTTAAGGTAATCTGTGCTCCTAAGCAAATCAGAAGGACTTTTGACAAATCAAGATCAATTTCAAGCAAGAGTGACACAAATATACCTGGTTATATCATGTCCTCAGACTTCTTTTTCTCTACATTTTGTTGTGGTGATTACCTATCTAAGATTACTGAGTCAGAAAGGCCTCCTTTGACCCCACCATAGAGTATTTGCTGGCATAGCTATTTTGTTAAAGAGCCTGATTTATTCCCTTTCAGTTTTGGAAATGTAGACTTGGTCCCAGTTTCAACATCTCATTACTACGTATACACTGTGATAACACAAAATGAGGACATGTTTACCTGCAGATATTTACCTTTTGGCTTCATCTCTTGTTTCAAGGATGTAACAAATATTAAACATAAGGCAGATACTCAGTTCATTTATACAATGAAAAGATTATTTGACTTCAGTACCTTGGCTTTCATGAAACGCTGCCAACTTCAAGTGAGAACTTGATTCACTTTATTAAGAACCATTCTGAAATTACACTCAGATATAATACTTTTTAGGAAGATGCCTGCTACATGAAGGTAAATGCTTTATTTGATAAGCATGGTTGTTTTCCTTCATACAATCTTTCGCAGATATTCCGTCAGATCAATCATTCCGTGTCACTGCCCTCTGCACTCTTTGTCACAGTATCTGAGCATCTAAAAATATCACATGATATCTATATAAAGTCTAAACATAGACTTTATGAAACTGTGGACATCAAGCAGATTCATAATAACTATTACCAGCAAAAGTTGTGGTAAAGATGCAAGTTGAACTTTCGATCCTCAGGGAAAGATTTTCTTACTAGTAATTTATTATTAGTATACCTCCAGAGAAAATTTACCTAGCTACAGTTTAAATTGAAGAAAAATACATATAGTATCTTAATGCATCACACTTTACATATATAGTGTCTGATGTGATAAAAAGATCCCCTCTTGAAGGTTAGTTCTAAAAAGTGTTCAAACCCAGCTAAAGAAGGTATTTGAATGAGAACTCCCAAATTTTTAATCCATTTTTCAACAGAGCTTGTCTGATCATAAATAGTTCAGAGTTACAACATTCTGTCTTGCTTTATTGGATATGTTTCTTCAAGGTGAAAAGTCTGGATACTTTTCGCAAGGCCAGCATTTTCATTGCCAGCTCATGTGCATCATAAATGCATAGGTCACCGTGCCTGTGTTTGCATCTGCGATGACAGGAAAAGCCGCCTTGGTGACTGCTATACAAAAATTATTTTTAGCAGCAGCTGCTGGTGAGCAGTTTTTGAGTTTCTTTAAGGAAATCAGGAAGAAATGTGGGCATGTAATTGTATGGCAGACAGTCTCAGGATCAGAGTAATAGAAAGCTAGTTTCTCTGCTCCGAGAAACATTGTCCTTTGCCCTCTACCACAAACACACAGAGTCCTGCATCTGGGCATCTGCTTCTAGCTTTTTTTAAATGGAGATTTTAAGTCCAAAGTCCAATCCAAATACAGAACATTTAATTGCCATTTTTCTGTGGTTCTAAACTTTTTAATTCCTTTTGATGCCTTATTTGAACAAAACAAAGCAACTCCTCCAGTCACAGAGAATTAAAAACCTCTTTAAAAGTGGCGGTTTATCCAAGATTAAATTTATCTACTGCTATTACTGACATGTATTCAGGTTATGACAGTATGGCTAACTTGCTTATAGATAGACTCCAATTTTCTCTCTCATTCAGGCGTTTCCTTCCAGAACCACATGCGAAGTCATTAGTTCAGCTCCGACTCAAAAGGAAGAGTACCACTCACTGAATCAGCTCCTGTGGCATCCTGCATTTTCCTTAGAGAATCTCCTCAGCCTAAGTTCTGGACATTGGATGTGATTATAACGCAAGGTAAAATGAAACTGAAGTAAAATAAAATATGTGTATATACATAATATACACATAGATACACACATATATTCAAAACATATGGAAAATGTATCTGCCACATGAGACTGGAGGTTAGTGCAGATCTCTGTTTTATAATTTATAAAACATACATGTTGCTTACACGTTATTCCCTTTCCTTACCTTTAATAAAAAAACCCAGAGAAAGCAATTTATGCTTACTAAAACCAGCAGCATCTCTTGTAAAAGATAAATGCCAAATTGTATGGTGAACTGGAAAAATATAACACTGCTTGTTAGCCTGTTGGAAATTTATTAATTTTTTTCTGTGTAGGTTTTTCTTTCTTTTTTTTCCTTTCTTGATTTCTTTTTTAAATACTCTCTTCCCAAACGGTGAAAATTTTGGCAATGATTATGACAATATCTTATGCATAGACAAGAAGATTAGGTTTTCAATCTGATTAAAACTTAACTACATCTGTTAAAACTCATGCCTAATGAAAGACCACCTGAAGGTATCTGCCAGTGTCTCCTGTTCCCAAAATAAAATAACAAAAAGAATCATATCAGGTATCTTGTTTAAATATCTAATAGCAGTTTTGTTTCGACAATTCAATATTGAAGGAAGAAACTTGTTTGTTGAAATTGCTATCAGACTAACAGGGCAAACAGGTTTTCAGTGGAAGTCACGCTGCATGTAGAAATTCAGAAGGAATAATTACAAGAAATAGAATAGCTTTGAAAAGCCAAGTACTCTGTCAGTTCTAATAATCCTTCTTTCCTCATAGTAGATGAGGAGCTTTGTAAGATGACATTGATATTAGAAGAAATAGAGCTTCTCATAATAAAGAAACACAATATTGGCTCCATCCCTAAATATTTGTATAGAATTAAATAACTTTCTCCATTAATATGATCTTCAGGACTCATTCATGATACACATAATAAATCAATAAATCAGTAGGATTGGTTTGCAATGTTAATATGCTTTTAAAAAGAACAAATACAAGGATTAAAATCCTAATTATAGGGGAAATAATGAAGGTGTATGATGGAACTGTAGATTATATATTGTTGAAGGTGTTCCATTTAACTACTATACCTACTACTTTCATTCTCAGAGAGGAAATTTACCCTTAAAGTATCATTTTTATCTGACCATACTGACTGCATTATAATCTCAGGTAGTACTTTTAATGGTTTATACTGTGTTGACATTAAACTTGTTGGACAGATTTGCCACTTCCTATTCTAGCCATTTTACATATTCAAGACATACAAAGCAGTGAAAACTGGCTTTTCTTGCCAGCAAAGCATCCCACAGCCTCAGAAATGTTCAAGATTTCTTATTCAAGCTCTTGTTCAAACTGTTCTTCACTATAGAGGTTCTCAAATGCAATATGACCAGCTTCCAAATTTGAGTTTTGGACTGTGTTGACTAAAGCTCACAAACACAGTCACACAGAATGAAGAACCATCATATAATAAGGTCTTGTATTCCAAACATATATACTCATATGATACAATATAGAAAGAAAGGCATGTAGTTCTGATTTCCTATCAATGGATCCATATGGTAAACAACCAAATTTGCAGACTACCTAACATCAGGAAAATATTCAAGAGCAAACCAACGCAGTAGCAGACAGTTTACATCTGCTGTGTAAATTGTTGTATGTATTCAGCTGATTGATTCACAGAATGGCACCAGGCTTCAGCTACAAGTATAGGCTGGAAGTTGTTTGTATTCCATTTAATCAATATAGAAAAGCATACATTAACCACACTATTATGACTCCTGACAAAAGGAGAATAGAATAAAGTTATTAAAAACTCATGGAAATTACTTAGATATTAATTCAAATGTGTTTAGTGAGTTCATAAGCAGAGGGGAATTGCTTTTATTGTGTGCACCAAATAGCTCAGTAACTCTGATATAAATGTTCCACAAGTTCAGATATAGCCTAAAGAAACCCCTCCGTCCTTTAACTAAGCCTATTTAAGTATAGGCCACATTACAATTTCCACAGCTTTATGGATGGGCCAGACTTTTTGTGCAAAAGTATGGTACTTTTGACAAGGAATTAGCTGCCTCATGCTTGTAAGCCACTATGATACGTCCAGGGGCACTTCAATGAGTGGTCCATCTTGCACAGAGGAAAGACAAATGAAAAGGAGTGTGCCTCAGAGGCAACTTAAATAGGTGGCTTAAAAAAAAGGTTCCTTTCAATTCTGATCTCTGCTCAACTTAAACCAGTGATCTTACTGGTGCAAGGTACATGGAGAAGAGAGTCTGGACTGACCGAAGGAAGATATGAGAAAGAGAAAGGGGAAGAGGAAAGAGAAGAGTAACGGGAAAAGGAAAGGGAAAGGGAAAAAGGAATAACCTAACATCTCCTTCCCCTCGTTGAAGTCCAACTTTTTAGAACATTTTGTCAAGCTTTTTGGAATGGCAAGAAGATGTCCAAATACATTTGAGGCTCAGGATACAGCTAGATGGTGAACTCACAGTATGATCCTCTGTAAGGGGTTTGTTACATGCTGCAGGTATTCTAGTTGTTTGCAGGGCTCAGTAAAGTTTTTTTTCTGGGAAAGCCAAATTAAATGAGGAAAAAGGCTTTTCTTGCTTTCACCTAATACTAAGGGATGATTCTACCAGTATTTTTTTTAATTCAGTAGTAGGTTCCAGGGAGGTAATACTGTATTTTAGCACCACCAATTCCCTGTCCTTAAAATGAGCAGATCAATTGGAAATGGCAGTGAGAACTCTGCAAAAATTGACTACTGCATGGAAACATTGATCATATATTGTAATTTAGCTGGTTAGCTCGAGAGAGGAAGTGAAAATCATAGTGGTTTAAAAATAACTAATTTCTCTCTATTTTATAACAAAACATTTTAGTGCTTCTTTCCAAAAAGACTTTCTTTTCACCATTTCTTTTTATTATGATAGAGTTGTGGGGGGAGAGCAGAAATCACTTTGTTTGATTAAACTGCAACAAGTATTTGTAAATGCTTTTCAGGTAAATTATAACATTTTTATGTCTCATTTAAGAAATTAAAATATATTTTAAAATTTCACAACCTCTCTGGAACAAAATTTTCACCTCTGGTCTAAAATGATACATAAGGAATAAATAATACTGTAGTTTTACAAATAAGATCCCTAATCACAGAAAGGTTTTTCCTAGTTCATTGACATTTATATAAGGCTCTATCTGCAGGCATTACATTGAAATGTCACCTTGAAATATTTAGTTTTAAGCTGTCATTCCCACAGACTTTTGAATAAAAACTCTAAGTGAAATCTTAATAAAACCTAAGCTCACTAGTTGGTAGTATATTCACACAGCTTAAATGATGACATAGGGAGAAAGAAATTTGGAGGCAGAGATCAAGGAGAGGAAAAAAACTGTTACAGTTGGAAAGTGATGGCAAGTGAATGAGGCAAGCAAATGAGGCATGGAAAGAATTTTAGACAAAGCATCAATATGAAAAAAATTGTATTAGACTATAGACATACAGCAGGAGTGAATGAGAAACAGTAGGTAGGTGCCAAATCGAGCTGGTTACAAATTCCCATCCAGACAAAATGGAGTAGATGTACACAGTATTTTTCACTGATGTTTTGTCAATTTTTTTTTTCCCAGTTACTTATTCCAGGATATTGCTAAATGAAAATATGAATAGCAGAAGATTCTACTTTGAGCTTGACCCGGAGAAGAAAAGAAAACCATGGAAGTTACTAAAGCAGGGTTTTTTTTTTGTTTTTTCTTTTGAAAGTCATGATTTTTGTCATGAATGTAAAAGCATATGAGAACATATGAAATGTGGTTGTATAGCTCAGGATCATCTCACCAGTAGGTTTTTCAGTCATTCTTTTGCAATGAGGTTTTCAAATTTTCCATTAAGCAATCCACCAGCATTCATTCCTCCTCTGCCCAGGTCCAGTGAGAATGACCAATAGTTCTATTCAGCCTGCGCTTCTCTCCACTTCAATTAGTAAATGTTCCAGTGAAGTAATACAGCATCTACAGTCACAGTCATTCTCTATAACCAGACCAAAGTCTTATTAGTTTGGGTTTGGTTTTTTTGGGGGGAGTGTTGTTTGTTTTCTTGTTTGTTTTTAAAGAAAACTACAGGCTTCTAAACCTATTCCCTGTCTGGAGAACCCGTATCAGTGATGCTCTGGTGCACTAGGCTATTTGGAAGATATCATTTGGGCCATACAAGGGACTTTCCACTCCTAACATTTGCCTCTTGAGTACCTCCTTCTCTCTGTCAAAGGTTTTATAAAACAAAATTACCTGCAAATATTTAGGAAGAGTGTTTTTACCTCTTAATTCCTGTCTTGAGATTTTAGGATCACATTCTTATTTATGTCAACGTCTACTGTCAAGAGTTAGTAAGTACAATAGGAACAAACTGGGAGGTACCTATAGGCTCTAAAAAGTGCCTATAGACCCCCAGGACATAAAATACCCTGGCAAGTAAGGCTGCTCCAGCCCCAGTTGTAAGTCTCTACTTTAAGAGTGATAAAGGTCTGGATGACAGCGAGTGATTTTTGGCTGCTGAAGTGTGTGGGCGGAGGCCCAGGGACCTAGAGGTTACATGAAGATTTCTTTAGCTCTTTAATGCATTCCAGGATATAAACAAGTGTCTTTTGCTGTGGGGGGATAACAAGTCACCTAAGCCAGCAAATTTCACTGTTAGAATCCCAAGTTCCCTGCCCTTTATATGTTTATTTCGTAGAGCGGTCAGTCTAGCTCTGCATAGTCCTTGCTCCAGGAAATTATTAATTGTATTATGCTTGTGTGAAATCAAGAGATTCCTAAGAGGCTGTCTACCAAATGCAGTTATTTTTCCATTTAATAATCTTTTTATCCCCTTTGTGTTTTTATAATTTTCTCAGATATGTTTCAGTCCACATTTTGTTAAAATGTCCTGGCTCAGCACATTCCACGCGATTCATAGATAATCACAACACAGACAAAATGTATTATTTAGTTGGCATTACCTACTCTCTCCTACTGTTGCAGCTGGAGAATTCGTTATTTCTGAAGACTGCTAGGCTTCAGGCATAGATGTATGAAGTAGTTAACTTTTCTGTTGAAAACTACATCAATAGTTAAACAAAGATCATTCAACAACATTTACAACTCCAGTTGCATTCATTGTTCCATTTGTTCAACAATTTAAAGGGCAATTTAATTTAAATTCCTTTTGATTTAAAAGATAAAATCTTTCCTTTTTTGTTTATTTAGTTTGCATTTTTTTATGTTTTCTAGCTGGAGATTTTCGCGCAAAGCTTTCAGTAGACCACTAACTCTGTCTCAGAGCCTCAGGCTATGCACGTAGGCCACAAATTTACTGAATTAATACCCAATATTTGATAACTATGTCATTTTAGTGAAGTCAGCATGCCCTTCAGGGTGATCACATATTCCAAAACTCTCCTGCTATTAAAGCTGATCAAATTTTGATGGGAAGCATTATTTGATTGCAAGCCTCCTGTGGTGACATTTCAGAGCATCCAGATCAAGCCTCTTCAGCTCATTTATGAAGGAAAAAATGTTATTGGTAAGAAATTGGTGGACCTGAGTTATTCCAATTAGTTCAATCCTTATCAGTGTAATTCATTCAACAGTCAATGTAATTCCTTCAATAACCTGAAGAAGCAAGTGTTTAAAAAAGTTAACAGATTGAGCTAATTGCGTGTTTAAATTCTGTTTCTTGTTATGAAACAGAACTTTTTGAAGTAACAGGAATTAGAAATAACATTGATGTTTCCAGAGAATGAAAGTATTCTAGTTCATAGTGGACTCTAACAGTCCAGGCTCAATAAGCTGTGTATTTGATCAAATATTCCTTTAGGCAGTAATATTAAAACTTTAAGTTTCTTTTTAATAGCTTCTGTTTGGGGTAACACTTATGCTAGTCCAGTATTTCTGAGGTTTTCTGTTTGTTGTACAGCTTTTGACTGCACTATCCTGCTTCTTCTTGTTACAGTACATCAGAGCACGTCTGTTTAAGTAGAGATGCTTGTTGCATTTGCTGTCTTGCAAAGAAGACAATCACTGTGTGGGTGGGGATCCCGTTTTATCATTATGTGTAGAACATTAATAAACTATTTTAAACTGAGGATGCATATATAAGTCTTTATTCTGAAGAGCTGGTATACCTTTTCTTTTTGTTAAGGAAAGCAATCTTATTCCCAAACATGTGCTATTCTCTTTAGGTCTTTTAATAAGGTAAATCATGGCTCCACTGCTTCAGAGCTGGTCTTTGTCAACAATATCTGGATCTTTCTTCTCCTCATAGCCGAACTGAAGGACTATATTTTTTGCAAAAAGAATGAACTCAAAAGAATCTCTTGTTACTGACGCTGAATGATAACGGCAGTGTCATAAACTTACTCTGTAAACTCCTTAAGGACTTTTGCAAAGGTATCGTGCCTTTTATTGATAAAGTCAATTCTGCAAGAATGTCCAGAACTTGCTGGGAATATCTCTGCATGAATTGGGATGGAGGATAGTTCAGTAAATTCAAGTTTCTATGCAATGTTCTCGAGTCTGGAGATGGAATCAAGAGTTGCAGAGAAGTCACTGATGCTATTCTGTACAAGTTTATTGGTATACGAGAGTCTAGTGTGTAGCTTATAGTATGAGAACTCTCCAACTGTATTATCGCCTGCTTTCTTTCCTCATCTATTTCAGGTAAACACTGATTGTTATCCAACAAATAAAAAGGCACTCAGCACTTGTGTGCCAGATGTGCATTGGTATGCCAGGGCAATCTACCTGCAGAGTATATTTCATACCTTTTGTTTTACAGAGCATGGATGGAATAAATTACACAACACTTGGTCTGATCTCAGAAATTCACCAGTGAGAATAAATTTTTTGCACAGCATCAACAGTTCAGAGTGGGCCCTTGAGCCTCCTAACACAGGCATGACTAAAAACTCCACAATGCCTTTAATTTTTTGCCAGAATATTGTGATAGAAAGGGAAATTCCTATATCTAAAACACAGCTGCACCCTAAAGGCCTCTAAAACACTACTAGTTTGTAATATTTCTGGGTAATCAATCAGACAATACAGTGCTTTTTCTTGAAAGATGTTTGGCCAGGAGGGATCAGGTGAGAGGAGTTGTTTCACCTTCTCTGATGAAGGTCATTGACTATTGTGTGGCAGTAATAAGACAAAAATGCATTGCAAGGCTTAATAAATAAAGCTGCTGTTCTGCTCTGCACAATTCTATCTGGCATCCACAAGAAAACAGAGCTGAAATTAAGGCTCCATTCATTACAAAAATAGTCTAACAGTATTTCAGAGCTGTCTGTTTTTTGTCAATGGTATTGAATGGTTTCTATCTACTGTAACAAGTCACTCAACAGTAAAATAAATGGTAGTTGATTGTATGCCAATAGTATATTTAACAGTACTCTATTGTATTGAATGCTGCTGGAAATGTAACAGGTCTCGATAGGGGGAAAAATACATGCTATTTTTAAAAATAAAATATTGATGTAATTGGCTTTCCCACCCACAGTGCTTCACAAGCCTAGAAGCAAGATTAGTTTTAATAGTTTGTTAGAAAATTTAGGGAGAATGGAGAAAGAGGATCTTGTTGACTTCAAGGCATTTTGAAAGTATTTAATTAAAAGGAACAACTACCTTAGACCTTCTTAGAATGAATTCTCAGATTTCCCTCCACCTCCCCAACTGTTAAAAAAAATGAAGTAGCATCCTACAGTGCTAAAATAAAGAATGGAATAGTAATGTTCCTCATAATTAACACTTTCTAGCAACGAGGAGCAATCATGGAACTAAAGCTATAATCACTCCTTAGTGGCAGCCAGTTTTACTGACTGATTGGCAAGCAGGCAAGACCAAACAATGGTGGATGGTTTGCATTTACTGCAAACACACTCTGAGGGTACAATTTTCCCCCTGCTGTCTTCTCTGTTTGCTGTTCTGCACTTGGGTCTCATTAGGTCACAAGTATACTTTCTCCTCCTCCACTTTTCTTTAATCCTGGCACTCTGACTTTTTGTAAGCAGATAAGTTCATAGTCGTTTCAAGGTCCCATTTGGCTCAGTCGGAACCAGCAAAGAGAACTTGAAACTCCTCTGATTTTTACATCTACTAAAAGGGTAAGAACTTTGGTCTTCAATATCTTACAACAGATGAACAACACGGCTCCAAATTCATGGTAAAGACTTTCCTTTGGGGATTGCCATTCACAAGATCCTACAGCAAATATGAAATTCATAGGTAGTTTACTTGTAATTTTTCCTTGCTGGCCTATGAAGATGTGTATTCCTCTGTCCAAGGGATACAGCCTGGATGGATGGTGCAGTTAGCAGCAATGCATTTACTGAACTGCTACATTTAGAGTAAAAAGGACAGCCAACATTTCTTTTTGTAAAGGTAGTAATCAATATTGGGTACCCCTATATCATAAAAACTTCAAGCAGGAGAAAGTATTTTTTCCTAGCAGGAAAAATAATAAAAGAAACAGAATCAACAATGGAAAGATCACCTATTGAAACAGTTAAAAAAATTGGCAGCCAGCTGGTAAGTAAAACCCTTTCACCTGACTCAGCTGGAGAACAGGGTAGCATTTAAATAGTTCCTCTTTTCCCACAGTTTGTATTAATGAGATTTCTAGGACTCAGGTACCTAGGCAGTTGTGAGATCGAAAACCATAATTAAATGAACAAACAAATAACAAACAAAATACCCCCTACGTTTCCCCTTGGTTTTCCTTTTCAGGTGTGGAATAATTAAAACTACTTTCAATATAATTTTTTCAGGGTCAGGGGCAGAGGATGGAAGAAAGGGGAGTAAAAATATTTCAACCAGCTAGAATCAGTGTACCAATTATACATAAGAACACTTTAAATCACACTCTACTTTCTAATAAAACACTGAGATTTCAAGTAACTGCTCAGTGTATAAATATATGATTACTTATACCACTAAAATGCACTGACAACACAGAACTGTGCAAAATACATGGGAACACATGCACACACAAATACTTTCTCCTCTCCTTTCTTTTCTCCTAGTCCCTTACAAAAACATAAAACCATTCCAACTATTACAAGCAACCAGCAATGGTCATCTTTTTGTCTCCTAATCCTGTAAGATGACTTTATTTCACTAGTTATTATGAAGTGATTTAAGAAACTTCTATGAACAGACTTGGGCCAGTACTGTTTAACTCAGGAGAGCTGGCATATTGCATGATATCAAAAACTGTAGTGAGACAAAGTTGTTTAGAAATGCGTACAAGCAATTCAACTTGCAAAATGAGTGCAAGCTATAGGCCAAACCTGATGCATTGATCTTACTGGCAAAGTAAAATACACAGATTCGTGCCCTCATAATATCTTTTTGATCCGTTCACATGAATGTATCCAAGAGATAGAAGACCTACATAACCAAAGTTCTGCGGGACTAGTCCTGCATTTTTTGTATATGTGCCTGGGGAAGGGAGAAAGGTGGAATGTTGAAATAGAATTTTTAAATGAGGCTTCATCTTAATTTTTTTATTTGGTATGACTAAAAATCATACAAGCTAAAATATATTTTTATTTAGTCTCAGATAGGTGTGTGGCATAATAATTCATATGCTTTCTCAGTAGACAAATTTTTAACCTATGAGACAATTATTTCTATCAACATTATTTTTAGATTCATTTTGAGTCATCTGAATGCCAACAACATAATTAGAATAGCCCACATAGTGTCTGATTATGTTTCAATAGCCCTTTTTCTTTCTCTTAAACAAGCAGCTTCTATTAGTAACATGAAAATGGAGCATGCCGAGTGAAACAGGCACAGTGCTTTTCAGATGAGCTGTGGATTCACAAAGAAATGCCTAAGTTTATAAACTGCAGAATGGAGAATCAATTTTGCTGCATGGAAAATACTTAATTACAGTAACATTTACTCCAAGAAAATGACATTCTTAAAAACTCCATGAAAAACTGACACTGATGTCCCACTGAGAGGTTTTTTTTTTCTTTCCATAAATAGATTGCAGGGCCTCAATATTTATTTCCTGTGATACTGTGAAAGGAGAAGACTGAAGGTTTGTGAGGATATGCTGTAGCCTGCATTCATTGAGAAGGTGGTGAACACATGTACAACACTCAAAACTGTTCAAAATCAGCAAAAAAGGCCCGGACCCTTTACCAAGCATACAGGTATCTACCCATCAGCTGGAGGAACGAGGAAAAGAAGGTGAGAGAATGAGGCACAAAGTACAAAAATATTCAAGCTATTTTATAAACCACTTCATCAAAAGTAAGGATCTTTGATATTCACAAGGAAGGTGGCTATAAAGGTGTGTAGCTCTGAGGTGATGGCGGATATGAATAGCTGTAAAAGAAATTCTGATGCAAATCCATTTTTAAAACTGTCTCCCTGATGGCTCAAACACCCTTTTAAACAGTGTGACTATGGAAATGTGCATCGATGTTACAGAGAAGCAACTTCCCTGCTGAAACCTTGCTAAGTAGACAAATTCTCTCTCTTATTCCTTCTCCAGGAAGAATTTTGAGAAGCCTAGAGGCAGCAAACCTGCAGAGATGGCATGACAAGGGTGCTAGAAAATCAATTTAAAATACTGTAATTTTGATGTCATTTTCTGGCTCTGAGGGCACTGTTATATACAAGTATTGGGAGGGGATGGAGATGAAGATGACAGTGGATGGGATAAAGAAACCATCCATGTAACTCCCAAAGTCAGATAGGTATAGGGAAGAAGAATAAAGAGGGAACCCACTGTGTGGAACCACATCCTTCCAGGAATAAATACTAACAGTAAACAATAGGAGGAATTTCCTATACTTTCAAAGAACTTAAAAAAAAAAATAGGCCCTGTTATACACCAAAAGTAACATTTGTATTGTAGAAAGACTGTGTAAAGTCCTTCTTCAAACCTGCTTCACTTTCAAAATTTTACTTTCTCCATGGAAGAATTTAGTTAGGAAAATCTCATACTAGTCTTATTTTATGGTTCTCTTCAGTGCTTCTGGTTCCTTTGAAGACGTGTGAAATACCTTAAGTTCAGACTCAGTGTACAGGCAAATTTAATGTTTAGATTTGTCAAGTTTTTATTATAAACGTCTGTAGAACCCTTCATAATTTAGCATGCTGAAACACTATTACTAGAATACAAATGAATCCTTCAAGAGCTTTTATTTATGACACCTTCACTCATATAAAAATCATTCAGTCAAAGACTCATGGAAATAAGTAAATACAAGCATGATATTAAGTGTATCTAACAACAGGTAAAAAAAAAATTCAATATTCAAGGACAGACTTTATAACCAAATATTATTAGCCTAACTCAGCAGTTAAAAGATAAAAGGCTCAATTTCTGTACAATTGTACTTCACTGAAATATAAGTAAAAGGAACGATCAGCCTCAGGGGTTTAAGAAAACAGTTAATAAAAATCTAGTTAATTTTTTTAATGAGGAAAACAAACCTATCTTTCTTAATGACAAAGACACAGTACTCATAATCAATTTTTATATAGCTTCTTTAAAGGAAAACTTATTGATGAAGATAAAATTTCATGCTTCTTAGTAGGCTGAAGTTGGCTGATGATGAAAGCTACAGAATTCATTGCTCTGATTAATAATCAATAAGTGAAGAGCAAAACTCTGCAGAAATTATTTCTAATCGGAGTCATTGCTTTGCTTGTTGGATAATTTTCAGATCACATTTCAAAGGGGGGAGTTGCAATAAAATAACTGATTAAATTGAAAGACTGTAAAACTATTTAAATCTGCAGACGTCTAGCTCCTCTTACATAATACTGACACAATGAATGCTGATGTCCGTGTACGCTAATGTCAGCATTATGTAGACTTAAACTACACTTGCTTCTCAGCCCTAACAATGGGACAACACAGTTGTCAATCCCCAACATACTAAATGTTCTGCCAGAAGAAAAAATTAAGTCCTGCTGCAGGTACAAACTATGTCTTTGGAAAGGCTTGCATAGGAATACATTGGGGTGAGGGTCACCTCTTTGTGCTACCTCACTGGAAAAAAAGAAATAATAAAAGATCATCTTTATTTACACAGTACAACAAAATTGGCGAAGTTTAAAAGAACTCTTACTTTATAAAGAAGTAGAATCTGAGAAAGATGAATCCAGAAGTTTCTTTGGCAGTAATTATTCCCTTTTCAGCTTTGCATGCAGAAAGCTTTACTGGAATTTCATTATTATCCCTGTTATTTAATCAGTTATGTTGGTAAGGAAGTTAAATTTACTATCAAATGGGAATTAACAGGAATTTAAAAGGGCCGTAGGAGAAACCACAACAATGAGATATTACAGAGTTTTTTATGTGAGCCTGAATTTGAAGAAACCATTCACGAAAACATTTTTAGATTGCTACTAATTAATCAGATTGATACATATAGTCTCAAAAACACATCTGACAGCTAATGGTACTTCTCAAAAAAGCCTGATTTAAAGCCTATTGAAATCAAAGGAAAGACTCTCATTGACTTTGATTATGCCACACAAATGTAACCCTCATATGTACAGAGTGCCCAGTAAATGATCTGCATTACAACAATCATATTGTTATAGCAATAATATTGCATGTTTTTAATAACTAGTCTATTATTTTTAAGATGTCAAGCATTTGCTGAACATACATTTAAGAGACACATTTGTAGGGCACAATGCAAGGTTAATGAGAGCCTTTACACAGATTTTAATAACTGACTCCACAGGACTAATTTGAGCACAGGATGCCAAAGCATGAATAAGAGTGACAGGGGGAGTTCCTTTGAGGAAAATTTTATTTTTTTCCATGTTTTTAAGAATTATATTTTATTTCACGGAAAAAACAAGTGTTTCCTCAAAGCAACCCCCTTCTGTTGCTCTTCCTAATTTTTCTAAAAGCAGTCCCATGAAATCAATGTATTTATGCTCTGTCCAACTGAATAGAGGAAAAAAGTGCTAGTAAAGATGTAGGGTATTCAGATATACTTTTATTTATCTTCTTTGTTCCTTTCCTTCACCCACCCTCCTTTTTCTTAATTTTGCACAAGAAGATTTCTCCTTTCCTTTTCTATAAATATAGATGTTTCTCAGCAGAGAGTCATAATCTTACATTAACCTACTGAGAAGCTATGCATTACCATTACAAATTAAAGTATATTTATGGAATAACAAATACAATTTGGATGAGCAAAACCAAGTCAACATATAGCATCGCTCCATGGAGCAATTACATGTTAGGTATTTGTGGAAATTATCTGTATGTATTTTTTTGGTGGTTGAAAACTACCAACATTAAATCATTACAGGTCTTAGCAGTCATTTGTGATTAATAGGTCTCTTAGAGGTTACAGAGGATCTCACAATGATCTTAAAGGTCTTTTCCACCTTAGTGATTCTGATTTCAGGAAGAAACTGTGCTTGACTCTACCCCATAAGTAGAGGGGACTGTTACTGTCATTTCTACAAGATGAAAATTAGACAAAGCACTTAAAGGGATAGATAGTAATTAAAAAGATGTAAAAATGGATCATTCCTACAGTACAACAGAATTTTCAGGAATATATTGCATTCTAGAATCTCCAGTTCTCTAATTAACTGGGTCAGCACCATACAGAACATCCTATCAACCTCTGAAAACAACAAAAAGGCAACTACAATGTGTTCAGACAACAGTGACACATCTGAAAATGAACAAAATGAAAGGAACATTAAAAACATAGTTAAACTTCAGAACAGAGTCAGTTAACAGACATACATTTGGACCACTGAATCAACAACAAAATTGTAACTTAATGTTTCAGTCTTCTAACATTTCAACCTATTACAGTCTCAGGTAGTTTTGCATAACTACAGACAAAATGTTTTATAAGTGTCAGTCAGGCAAGAAAGGTTTTCAGAAGGACAGGGAAAGAATTTTTTCTTTTTTTAAATAAAAATCAGCATCCTCAACAATGACCCAACACAATGGATTACTTAATTTACATATACAGTTAATGACTGCATGACTGCCTGCTTTCTTTGTACCTTAGCACCATTAGCAGTGGTTAACTGAAATTAAACTGTCATAGGCTTAACATAAAATGTCATCTGAAATGAAAAGAAATGTTCTGGTTTACATGAGAACATGAAGCTGGCAACACAGTAGTCGTCACCTGGTATTATTTGTCTAAGACAAGAAACAAAAACAAGTGAACATTTACTATTTTTTTTTTCCTTAGGCTGATATCATCTTCCTATTCCCTTGTTTTCTTTCTGCTTTCTTCAGACTTATCCCTGGAAAACAATTTGGAATAAACCCATAATTCAATAACTTCTTCTCTGTTTACATTCTATTGCCAAATAGTTCATAATTTTCCCAAACGTCTCTGCTGTAAGCAATTCTTTAACGCACCGTTCCTAGTCGAGTACTGCTGCCTCCTAGCGACATACTGTGAACTGCAGCAATTAAACTGACTTCCGAAGATTATCATAGAATACAGTCATAGAATCGTTAAGGTTGGAAAAGACCTCTAAGACCATCAAGTCCAACTGTCAACCCACCACCACCATGCCTACTAAACCATGTCCCGAAAAGCCATATCTACACATTTTCTGAACACCTCCAGGGATGATGACTCAACCACCTCCGTGTGCAGCCTGTTCCAATGCCTGACCACTCTTTCAGCAAAGAAATTTTTCCTAATGTAGAATCTAAACCTCCCCTGATGAAACTTGAGGCTATCTCCTCTAGTCCTATCCCTATTTCTCTCATCCTATCTCTACCTGGAAATGCAAACCAGAGCCGATTTGACATGCATGCTGACATCCCCAAAACTGATGTGTCTTTCCTCTCCAATTTTCTGCCTCCCCCCCACCCCCAAAAGATACGATATGACAACAAAAGATACACTGCACAAGTATTTCTTTGGGTTTGCACAGCCCATGGGGAAGCTTATGCTGCTGCAGTTTTGTATCCAGCTTCCTCCAACTAAGGTGTGAAATGTATAGGCAACATCTACGCAAAGTGCTGATAGCACAGGCAATACAGTATTCCAACAATGGATACGGAAAAGATTATATTGGCTTTACTGGAGGAGGCTGGGCATACCAAAAATACCCTTTGTCTCTATTTCTCTACTGTTTAATTGTCAAAAAGCAGAATAGCAATTCACTCATAAGTCTGTCTAGGGTAAAGGGAACTGTACCTGTCTGTTCAGGTACTACTGCTTAGACATTCAAATAGTGCTAAAAAAAATTAAGAAGAGACATGAACATTGCTGCATGGACTCATCTTCACGTATCTTGCATCACTCTGTTATCTTCTCCCACAACTTTTTATGCGCCATAATTTAGGACATTTTCAATACTACATATGAAATACTATGAGTGGAGTGAAAATCCTTTCTGCATATGTAAGACAGGGTCACTTGAAAAATTAACATTTAAAGGAAATCAAACTGTTGCTACCACTCTTGGGGAAAAGTGAAGTATTACAGGAAGGCCACATGAAAGCACAAGAATTTTTTTCTGTACCTAACTGACCTGAAAACACAATAAAATAAATTAAGACTCACACACCTTCATAATCAAAGTTTGTACTGGAGGGACTGAAGGTGTCATTTCTCACATAGTTATGCAAGAGTCCTGGCTTTTAGCCCCATTACTCATGATCCAGGCAGTTAAAATACTGTGTTTCAGAACGGAATTATGCTTTACCTGGGATTGGAGGGGGGAGGGTGTTGGTGTGTTCAGTCCTTGCAGCCTTACGTAATTTTATTATTTCACTTTGACTATTTCTTTTATGTATATTTTTTACATGAGTATTTCTTTACTGTGTGTGCTTCTTTTGTTCTCAGCACTGCTCTTTTATTCTGTGACTTGCAGAGCTCAACACAATTAAGATAGCTAAATCAACATTACCAACCCACTCAAATTCTCTTGGCACAGTAACTATCATTTAAGATTTGTATGATGTCCTACGCAGCTTTGGGCTTTTTTATTCTGGCAGGTCATTTCAAAGTCATCACAGAATTACTGAACTGTTTATTGATCTCCTAATTATTTTGTGTTTGCAATTCTTGAGCTGTGTCTCTTTGTGTTATTGCTATATTAGCTTAACAATTTAATAAACAAAAAAATATTTATAAAAAAGGAAGATTTTATTAATAGGAATAAAATCCTAAATTTCTTCAAAGTAAGAGCATAGTTAATTTCCACTGAAGGATGGAAATAAAAATAAGAAGCAAAGCTGAACTCTGATCTACATGACAGTGTTTTACTAAAACAAAACAAAGAAATAACAAATTTAGTTTTTGAGTAATGTGGCTGCAAAAAGTATGATTATACTGCAGGAATCTCAGACAGGTTTTGCTGGTTATATTTTGCAGAAGCATTTCAGACTTGTTTTTTGTATATTATCCTTGTTCCCCACAAAATGCTCCTGAGGATGAATTTAGAGACACCAGTGAAGAAAGAGCAAAACATTTCCTCAGTGAGGTATTGACACTGCTTACATTACAGCAATTTTTGATTTCTTGGTATTTATCATTTAAGGTTGTGATTAAATACATTCAACAAACAGAATGAGACTCGAGTTAGTTTCACAATGCAAATATTTAAAGGGGTTTTTTACTAGAATTTACCATTTGATTCATACAGTTTAACACTGCTTTTTAACAGCCAAGAGTTCTATGCTGTAATACAGACAAGATCTGGAGTGTAGCTGTTATTTTAAAGATGCACTGAGTGACCCACAAGTTAAAATAAATGTCCCTGACCTCATTTGTGGCCTCTAGCTAGCTGCTACCTATAAATTGTTGCAGTCTCAGTAATCAATAAAAATCACCCAGCTTTTCAATATTCCTCTAAAGGGAAGAAACACACCTTTCTTGCTCATCAGAGCAGCTTTACTTCACAAAAGAGAGAAGACACTGTGCTTTGTATTCCGTAACCATGCTTCATTGCTGGGTTTGACTTCATTTTTACACAGAGACTATTCAATACAAAGCTCACTGTAGGACATGACCTAAAATTACATCCATACCTTTTCTCCTCAGAGGGTAATCAAAGAATCAAAAGGGACCTAAATAATCCACAGTCCATTTTCCCTGCGCCAACACAGCAAACTACGCTCCCTGCCTGCTTGATGTCTTTACAGATTTAGCAAATATAATCCATATATCTCTATTTGATCCACATCTTTATTGCAATTAACAAATAATACTGTATGCAGAATAGCTATCCATGGAAATACCTCTCAGCACCTCCTTCTGTTTTAACATCGATAAAATACAATTTTCTAAGCATTTTTGCAGGACCCCATACTGGTTTATTCTTGATAATTTGCCAAGAATTGCTTTGAATGTTACTGATCTCTTTGTGGTCTCAAATATTTAGTTTCATTATTTGTAGCATTTTCAGTTTCTATTGGTTATAAACTAATAGGCAGTCTTACAGAGCTGCTCATGGGGGAAAAAAAAAACTTTAAGGATGGGATCTCCTAAGGAGTCCAAGAAAGCTGCAAAGAACTCCTTTGTAAGCAGCAAGCAATCTCATGAGGTAAGAAAGTTAAAAGCCTCTGCATTTGTTTGGCAATGATTTGGAAAACCAATGGAAGTGTTTAGTTATTAATTGACCCAGCTAAACATAATTGTCTTCCCAATAAATCAAGAATACAACAATATTACAAAAATTAATCTGTGAACATATTTGCTGTTATCTTGTATTTGCATTTAGTAGCCATTTTACATACTGTGATTTTAAAAGGTGCTAGTGTGGTATGTAGAATGCCATGATTTTTTTTTTTTCTCGCCTACTCCACGAGAAGAACATGGGCTTCGTACATTGGCTTTGCTTTAGGGAACAATTGCTGTAGTCCCTGTAGAGTACCATTTACATCAGGATCAAACAAAACCATTTTGTTTTTCTAATGAGCTCACTGACCCAGGATGACTACCATATGCAGATAGCAAACAAGTAGCTTTTTTTTTTCTTTGAATGTTCATAATAATTACTAATGGGCTTTCCTGTAGCTTTCATGGTAGTTATGTGCACAGCCATATATTTTATAGTACAGTTCTTCATTATTACTGGTAAAAAGAACTACAGAGTTTCACGAAACAACCACCTGGGTTGCAGGGCAGCATATTAGAGTTTCATTTCTCCATACTCATTCACTGTTTATTTCCATTCTGTATTCTGTTCAATATTTTTGTCTCAACAATGGTGGACTCAATTTATTTGTTTCTATTCCTTATTTAGTTAATACTTATTAGACAAATGCACTTGAAATTACCCCAAATGTCACTGATATTTTCCTTTGAAATCATGCAAGACTTTATAGAGAAATTATTCTTCTGCATTGTTATTTTACTGGTTTAAACAGAGCATTTGAGGGAACTGAACACACTTCAGGATGCTGGAAATACATCCTGTACCCATAGCGCTCCCCTGTCAACCTAGCTCACAGCAGTAATCCTCCTTCTTGTGGAAGTATCTGATTCCTTTGAGCTTGACTAAGAGCATCAAGTTGGATGTACTTACTCAAGTGCTTAAAATTAAGCATTCGTTTATTTTCTTTCAGATCTGGAGTAAGAGCATTCTGTAGACACAACAAACAGGATATACAGAAGATCTGAAAGAGCCCTGTTCTGGGTCTGAAGTTAGCAAAATGAGTCAAAGCTTTCTGAAATGCTGATACAAAGTTTCATGCAGTCAATGGAAAGACAAGTATTCTCTGCAGTGGTCTTCGGATCGTAGCACAAACAAATACTTAAACTATAAGATCAGATGTGAAGAAAACAAAATATCCCAATAGTATAATAGTAACTGTAAACTGTTCTAAGTTGTACAGCTTTTTGAAAGCCTCCCTAATTCACATAGACAAAAGGCAGCGATACAAAATAAGTGAATCTACAAACATACGTCTTATTTCAAACCAAAGCAGATGACTCATTTGACAATCTAACTGTGGTGAAACAAAAAGAAATGAGAAAATTGAGTCAGTTCATTACTTGATGAGATTTTGTTTCATGTATTTTATTTTCAGTATCTGATTACCACAGTTATTTATGTTTTTATAGAGTGCTTTCATTGGCTCACTTGCTGATTTTTGGAGATAAAAATCCAAATTACAATTAAGTTGAAGCTGGATTTACTAAAAAACAAACAAGAGAAAGAGGAAGAATTTCCTGTGTAATGGCTGACAGTGAAATTGTTTGAAGTACTGGGGTCCCATTTAAATACCAAGAACTTGGCAGACCTAGCAGCACTGAATTTGCATGGGCTGTAAAATCTTAGGCGTACTTGGGAAGCTTGCTGGAGTGCTTCACAGAATATAAAACTTCTTGGCATTGTTACAAATCTTGATAAATTAATAGGAGAAAGCAAAACACTGTTTACAGCTAATTTTGTTTTCCAGGTATGAGGTTTTCTTCTTTCTCCATCTCCTCCTGCTTCAAATTTGTCCTCCAAATCTTCCCTCTGTGCCGCTCCATGCCTCACAATAAGTAATTCCCACTGATTCAAAAGATGCCTGCTACTGAAGGCACCGCCGATCAACATCGCTTTTTCTGCTGCCAAACTTCAGCCAATGAGCTATTCATGGCTCCAGTCCCTGTTTCTGCTCATTAGGCCACTGGAACTGTATGAATCATTTTCATTCCCTGCCAAGAAGCAACACCAGTGTTTACTATTACTTATGCAATATAATTTTCCAGAATCACTTTACAAACGCTGAATGCTCAGTTGACTTATAAAGACTGAAATGAATTAATAAGAAATAAATAAACAGTCTCAACTGCATGGGTTATCAGTTTTATGCACAAGATGAGTAAAAGCTTTACATATTTCCACTAAGCTGGAATTACAATAACCCCTTTTCTCTTGGGGGAAATGATGGCTGAAGTACAAAATTAAGATGTGCATTATTTTTCTTTCATAACAACAGGGAGTGGACTTGGTTGAATTGAGTTTTATGGGGTATGCAAATGATGCTAGGCTACAGGTTGCCGTTACTCTTCTCCTATTTGCCTTCCTCCTGAATAGTTTCTAATTCCTTTTTTCTTTCACACAGAAAGATAGGATGCAGCAGGGAAATAATACCCCTAAAGTGTAAAACTGTAACTAGCCTGGGATGGGGAAAGGAAATGCTCTTGCAACTGGATTGCAAGAGCTACTGAGGAGAAACTTGAATAGGCAGCCAAGCAACAAAATAAATTTCAACATAACTGAAATATATAAATCAGGAAAATAATTGTTTATAATAATTTGCCTGTCAGTTAATTTGACTACATTTGATCAGCTATAAAGACATTACTGCTATCCCAATAGAAAGGAAATTCTATTGAAAAACAGAAAGAAGTCTTTGTTGGAAAACCAGCAGAAAATTGTGTATAAAACCTGATGGGAACCTCAGAATAATCTCATTAAAGTGGAACACACTTATTCAAAACAGACAAAAAGGGCTCACAGCAGTCTTAAAATCTGGTTTAGGAATTTCACTTTATCTCCTTCTCAAATAGAGTTCTCTCCAATTACTCTATATTAAACTCTATGACATTTTAATGTTCTCAGCAGGGTAAGGATTTGTCCAGAGCTAGTCATTTTAATATTCAATCTACAAAACAGATCAACCTGATAAGGACAGACCCCAAATCATAAATCTGTCTTTCTGTAACACAGAAGGATACATTTCCTCTAACTTTTCCTCTGTGCTCACCCTTTCCTCACAGCAGGCTTTCTGCAGACTTGTTAGAAAATCCACTCTTGAAAGGAACACTTTTAGGCTTAAAATATGGGCAAAGAAAGGAGAGATTTGTTCAGATTTCCTTACTACATTACTAGTCATAACTCATTGCATTATTGTTGCAGCGATTTTTTTTTGTCTCTTGAAAATTTTACTCTTTAGGTGTTTTTAGTTTTCATTCCCTTGGACAACAAATCAGTAGTTTCAGGAATTCAAGGTTGGTTGAACATGTTTATGTTCAAACATGGAAGCATTGTTTGTCAGTATTTATGTAAGAATTTATTTCTATTTAACTTGTGAAACCTCACTTCTATAGATTTGTGTCTGAAATCCCCTCACACTTCTCTACTTCAACAGTACACCCTGTTTACACCTAGGAATCCATCCTTCTCCTGGTCTTCAACAGGTTCCCATCTCGATACCCCCATGCCCTCCAAAGCCTCTTTGTATCCTCAGCTTCTTCTCTGCTTGTGTCTCTGCCTGCTCTGGACCATGCAGGCCCAGGCAGTGAGCACACATGCTCACCGGCCTGCAGACAGGACACAAAGAATACCTGACTGTTGATAGCATTGCCTGTACTGTCTGTCTGTCCTCAATGTAACTGTTACTATAAAATATTATACTGCTGTCATACTTGGTTGTAACAAGTTATTGGGCACAAGATGGATAAAATTTCATTATATTGATCTCTTTTATAAAGAAAACTAGGCTATAATGAAATACAAATATTTTTCTTTAGTCTAAAATACCTCAAACCAGATTTAAGCTGTATTTTGAATCTCCTTCAACCTCTGTCCTGGATTCGGCCAGGACAGGGTTAATTTTCACCGGAGTCCAGGAAGGGGCACAGCCGGGTGGGCTGACCCCACCTGGCCAAACAGAGCCAGGTATTCCATACCATGTGCCGTCATGCTGGGTTCCGGTGGGGGGGAGCTGGGCGGTGGGAACTCTGTCCCGGCTCGGGAGCGTGCATGGCAGCGGCGGGCGGTGAGAGCGGCTCGCTCTCTGCGGTCTGTTTTGTTTTGTGTATTCCCCTTATCTGTATCGTTGTTGTTCCTGTTCCCTCTGTTTGCTGCTCTGTTAAACTGCCCTTATCCCGACCCACCGGTTTCTGCCTGTTTCTTTCCATTCTCCTCCGCACCCCAGCGGGGGGAGGGGCAGCAGAGCAGCCACGTGGCCCTTTTGTTGCCGGCCGCAGCCAAATTACAACAACCTGCCTGCAAATAGAAAACATCTAGTGATTTTTGTAAAATCTTAAAATTACCTTAACATGCCCCTCTGTTAAGCAAGGCATCTAGAGATTTAAGACTTTTTAATCCTTCATGTTATGCCCTCAGTACAATGTTTTCTATGATCCAGCCACAATTCATAGACTTTGAACAAATTTGCCAGTGATATACATGCTGCCTTTTGATAAATACTTTCAGTAATACATGAATTGCTGTTCTCTGATAGGTCAATGACTGCTGCCAGGCTTAATACTGCCAAACTACCCTCTGTTGTATAGCAAAGAACAAGAAGTCTGTGGGGCCACTACCATCCTTCCTTGCCACCCACAGCTACTTAGGTTGCCAAGGTAAGACTCAATTTTTGTGCAATCGGTTCCAAGATCATCTATCACAGATTTCCCCTCCTTTAATAATAGAAACAGCTGGCAACTTTTCCCTCTTGCTTGTCTCTGTGAACATCTCCTTTACTTTGTACCTTCCACATCTTCAGTCTTTCCCCCAGGGCACCCAAATTCTACCACTCACTGATCGATTTAGGGATTAACTCAGCAGACCCATTAATAAAAAGAGTACCTGTTTTACTAGCAACTAAGGTACAAAAGAATATAGCCCAAGACTGCTGGGCCATTTAGAGGAACATGGATGCACACTATGAATACTACAAATTGAAGCTGAAAAGGGAAAGAAAAAAAACAGAGATAAAATCAAATCTAAACATCCTCAGTCAGATTATTCAAGCTTTAAGGAGGATATAACCCTTGTTAACTGGGTTTGGGAACCTGCCCAATACATCAGGCAGAGTTCAAGACAGTATCTTCTGCTTTTACACATCAAGTGACATTTGCTACATGGTTGCAGACTACAATTTTAATGATGCAGGAAGAAAAATCCTTTAAGCTCTTTTTGAAGTTATATTTGATAGATGCCCTTCCATTTGAGCAAACAGAGCTTCTAAAATACTAACAAGTATAGTCGAAAATCATGTGAGGTGTAGCTCTCCCCCCCAGGGGTCTTTTTGGGGGTATATTTGGGAATAATTGGTCTTAGGAATGATTTGCAAGGCACATAGCAGGAAGTAGTACCTAAAATCCTATAATGCAGATGTAAGTTCAGAAGAATAAAATGTACTTCGAGAAGATGTCCCAAAACAACTTAAGGAATAGGAGAATATTTTCTTACTTTGTTTATTTGTAAACAAACAAACAAACAAATTTATGTGTGTGTGTGTCCCCATTCACTCCTTCCTGTATTTTGCAGCCCCTCTAAAGGAGAATGTAAATCCAGTAACAAATGAATCAACCATAAATCCCACAATGTTCAAGCAGATTTTAAATAAGGAAAAATTAATATGTCTGTTCCTAATTATCACCTGACTCATAACTTCATTTACTATTGACTGGATAGATGGTGAAAAATTGGGCAGCATCCAGAGGATCTCATATACAACTCAGATCAGAGACACAGTGTTTTTCAGTATCAGTCTACAAGCTGATATTCAATCAATCAGCATTGTAGACTAAAGGTTCTTTATAAAAACAAGGCCTGTGTTAGGTCTCAAGAGCTGCTTCATATCTGAGGTGTCTGTATTGATTATTGTGGAAGGAATCGAATGTCCCGTCTTACTATTTCTTCCTATTTTTCTTCTTCTAAAACCATAATGCACAGAATGAGAAACACACTGGTAGCAATAAGCTTGCCTGGAATTTAAGATGAACATGGAATATTTGTGCACAAATAACATCCAAAGCAGCTTTATAAGAAGGAAAATAAGTGATAATTGATTGTTTAAACATCAGTACTAGTTGTCTCAAGCCCAGTAAGGACTGAATTTATACTCTCACATTTTCCTAAACAGGATATACTAGCAGGATATCACTCTGTACTAAATGTTTCCAGTCCATGACATTTGTTGAGTTTCGGACACCAGATTGTCTGAGTTCAACTAAAGAGGGGCAACAGTTCTTAGGGAAAGACAAAAATACCTGAGACATCTCTACCCACATACATTCATAAACAGCACAATCTCACAAATCTTCATTTCTCTGGAAAAATTGCCCGTAGGCTGATGATTTGCTTATATGTATCAAAGTGTGTCACTTATGTAAATTACAGTTCATTTTTAGGCCTCAAAGGGCTTTCTACAAAGTGTTAGAAGTTAATTTGATTTGGTTAAGCATAATATGACAATTGTACTGACCCCCATGTGAACCGTCCCAGATTAATTTACATTCCCATAGTGAGACTTAATATTTCTAACACCAGAATATATTATACTGAACTCATACTAACTATAATTTTCTAGTATAGCTGACAAATCATGCTGCTACTAAGCAATGAAGGTAAATGTCAAGAAGTGATACTCATCCAAACTATTGACATTTCATCCAGGACTAAGTGGGTCTAGAGAAGTAGAACTGGGTGTTCTTCACTATGAAGTGATATTTCTGATGACTATTCAGAATCTTATATATTAGAAGCAGTGGTACATTTTGTTCACCGAGGTGCAAATGAAAATCCTGAACATCTACAGAGTTAGCAATCGCTTTGTGTAATAAATTGGTGCCACTGATTCTATCGGTTTTTTTATGTTCACACTCTGCAAAAGCTGCCTGTGTCAGTCTTGGTCAGACCTGAATTAATACATTAACCAGCTGAGATTTTGTGAAGATAAATGATCTTACATTTGAGCAACTCAGATATTATATTAGTACACAGGCATACCACAGCATTCAGCCTGTTACATCTATACAGGCAGTTAAAGAAGCCCCTATGAGCACATTTTTTATTCAAGGGTATTAAAGTGTCAAAAATGAATATTGTGATACACCCCACTGCCCTCCACTGTGGTGCTGATATTCCTAAATGTATTGGGGTACCATGAAGAAAACAGTTCTGTAGGGCCTGATCCTTAAGCCACCTGTGCCGAAATAATCAGAGAGGAACACGGGAATAATGCCACAGGGCATACATTTAAGCACTCTTACGTGATGAGATTTACGTCTCCAGGATCATAACATAGTCAACCTTGAAACACAAGCCTCCACAGGGAGGATCTGCCTCCTGGATCTGCCCATTTAACTATACTGGGGAGAAAAACAGTCTTCTAATTTAGTTAGAGGTCCAAAATGATGCAGCTGAATGTACCAGTGCAAGCATATGTAATTGTAGCATCCTTTTAACAACAGTTGGAGATTGCATTGATCTGCTCTTGGGGCACCATGGATTCAAACAGTAACTGCAGCGTAAGTTGGTATAGCAAATAATGTCTGATATCTAGAAAGAACCCCTCACTATTTAGACACCTGAAATCTCTAGAGTCAGAAGAAAACAAAAGCACTTTCCAAGATATTTGACATATACAATAAATTCAAGTGCCATATATCAAACTTCAACAGATCAGTAAGTCTAAAAGAACAGCAGACCTGTCAGCACAGAATCACAGAATGGTAGGGGTTGAAAGGGACCACTAGGGATCATCTAGTCCAACCCCCCTGCCAAAGAAGGATCACCTACAGCAGGCTGCACAGGACTGCGTCCACGTGGGTGTTGAATATCTCCAAAGAAGGAGACTCCACAGCCCCTCTGGGCAGCCTGTTCCAGGGCTCTGTCACCCTCAAAGTAAAGAAGTTCTTCCTCATGTTCAGAAGGAACTTCCTATGCTTCAGTTTGTGCCCATTGCCCCTTGTCCTGTCACTGGGCACCACTGAAAAGAGTCTGGCCCCATCCTCCTGACACCCACCCTTCAGATATTTATAAGCATTTATAAGGTCCCCTCTC
>Ga0065711_1031869_pt1 | contig 28540 bp, 13 predicted proteins | sample Hoacrofraction12_FD_59098 | JGI IMG/M metagenome (GOLD analysis project Ga0065711, IMG submission 59098) | Hoatzin crop microbial communities from Cojedes, Venezuela - Epithelial fraction 12 v2 (version 2) | ecosystem: Host-associated > Birds > Digestive system > Esophagus > Crop | place... | reverse complement strand
CCCCCCCCCCCCCCTTTTATTTTCTTCCCTGAGCAGTGTGTTACTGCGTGCAAAACAGTGGGAAGATCAAGCAGCCTTTCAGCCAGCTGCTCAACATTGGTCACTGCCTTTGGAGAACGATGAACCCATCAGCGCAGCTGAGTGCTGCTGTACATCACCCGGTACACGCAGAGGTAAGCTGTGAGTGACCTTGAGCACTGTACCAACAGCATTTGGCCAAGATTAGTAATAATATCAATCTGTTGCCTCCCGGCGCAATCCAACAAGCTACTGGAGACAGGGATGATTGGAGCAGTTTTTAACTGCTTGCGTTTGAAAGCACATCTAAATTCAGTCTAGGGAAATACTGCAATGTTAGAAACCCCTACTGTTATTGGGATTGACAGAGCCCTACATCTGTATTCCTTTACACTCCTTTGTAAAAATAAGTCACTAGAAAAATGGTCATCTTGGTATGGTAATCAAAACATTAAAATCGTGTTTTTTTTCTTTATAAATCCTGGAAAGCTGTGAAAAAATGGCAGCTTTACAGTTGCTATCCGAACACGTCATAATATAGGAAATTACATTATGTGGTTCCTAATATTTTGGCTGTTATTGTTACTACTAGATTGACAAGTTAACGTTGGCTGCTTCACAGGTTACTGAGGAGCAGGATCCTTCTTCCAAACAGTTGTCAGTTAAAAAAGGAAAGAGTAGAAGTGAAGGTGTAAGTTTCAGGCAATCAATGGATTTCTTTGGGGTTGCATCCGGACATGTTAACAGTTTAGATTAATGTTTCTGACTGACTTTATTGAGAAATTTAGGGAATTTTAGCTCTTCAGTGGATGATTTTATTTTAATTCATATTCAAGATATTTTCATCTGTCTGTAAATAAATCTTGTGATATTTCTGATTCTAGACTGTGCTAGGAATGCAGATATACATGGCAAAAATATTAACCAGAATATACACAAAATGGTTGTTCAAAATTTGTGCCAAAAAATGAGAGGGCACAAAGAGGGTGTGTTTGTTTACTCAATTTCCTTGGAAGCTAAAGAAAAGTATCCATTTATTTGAAAACATGTAAGCCTTTTTCCTGAGTCCTATTTGAATATTCTAATAATCTATGCAGTTTAGAAATACCAGGGCCAGAGTGAAGACAGGACTTTTCCTATGCATGCGTAGAGTTTCAGGCTTACCTAAGCATCCAGTTCTGTGCTGAATTAAAGTTCATCCCTGTTTCAGCTGAAGATAATAAAAAATTTCAGAATAATTTCAAGATTATAGGTTAATGGATGCAATCCCTGGTTTAGAGTACAATAAAAATCTACTGGAAGCCCAGATAATAAAAAAAAAATACTTTCAGAAGTCTGGATTTCCACTGCACAATGAATTGTCAGAACATTTGTTGCCCAGCAAGGTACAAATTAGGTTGTTAGTTTCCCAGCTGCAAGTTATTGGTGTGGGGAATAACATGCATCAACAAAGCTGCTTGTGCATATACTTATTTCTGCACTTTAAAGAGCTAGTGACAAGGTAATTGTTTGATAGATGCAATATGTTATGGGATCGCTATCCAAATAACACGAACATCAATATTTGGTCATATTGTCAGCGTATGAGCAATCTGTGCTCAAATTGTTTCTGAAAGCAACAAAACCACATTTTCTCAGGAAAAAAGTTGCGTTTGCATGTTTGGTGGAGAAAAATCTCTGGTGATAACATGTCGTGGTGAAGTTTCTCAAAGCTGCTGAGTAACTTCTGCCAGACAGATACACGCTGAATATATTGTGTGAAAGCTGAGCATGCGCTTGGCTGGTAAAGCACAGCCCTACTCAGACATGCTTATTTTCCAAATGAACTCAGGAAATGAGTGTTGAAATTGTAATTCGGTGAGTTCGAACTCTTATTGCTCTGAGCAACAGCGAGAGTTTACTGACTTAGTGAATAGGATCGGTTGTTTTAATTTGACCCTTTCAGAAAGAAAATTAGAAAAAATCAGTCAGATCAACATTGAAAATGTCCGTTATTATACTTTGGGCTGCTTGCATTTTTCTCCGTAATGATGTTGTCATAAATATTTTCCAATGAAAAGTGAACAACTCTTCTATTTTTCCAATCCAATTAATTTTTAGGAAGATGAACTAAATAACATTTCCATAAATCAGAAAGCGTTAACGGCACCAGGAAGGAGGGAACTTGTTTCAGTTTGACAGATTTCGCTTTTTTAGAAAGTTCTTTTTCTGTGTTGTGTTTTTATGCATTTGGGCCATCTGTGAATGAAGTTAAAAGGCAGTTTTGATGTATGAGGTTAAAAAATTATCAATAGTAGATTTTAAAGCATTATTAATAGTAGATTTTAAAGCATTTAAGAAGTCTTTCACCTTAGCAGTGTATGTCGTGTTAAACCAATAAATTAGAAGTGAGTCTATATTAGTAACAAATACAGGTAGGCTTGAAATTTCTGTAAAATGCCAATTCACATTTCCTGTGCACATCAGTGAAAGATAGCTGTGATGTTTCCTGTCATGTTTTTCTGAATCTGCCAGCATTTCTGTTTAAATAGGTATTTTCAGTACTTTACTAATGTATTTGAAAACAGGCACCCAGCTGAGAACTGACATACAGGGTCACATCCTAGGAGACCACTGAAAACATGGCTATAGCATAGCATATACCTTTGGCACACACATGTATATAACACATCACTTTTTATAAAAAGGGATATAGTGTGTGTTTTTCTGTGTACGACTTATTTGCATTTATAACTTATTAATGAGGCCTTGGGAGATCCCATACTCCAGTCTCACTCTTGCCATATCACCAGCACTGTATCTAGCAAGGATGTCTGCTCTTCTGTGTGGAGGGCAGCTGATTTTCGTGGTCGTGTCACAGGTGGATGTCTGGGGACGGGGGGATGCAGCAGCAGCAGTCATTGCTACACAGCCAGACACATATGGTGCGTAGCTGCAGTTCTTTCCCGTGTGGGATGTGTTTCCAGTTAAGAGGGGGAGAATTGACAGGACCCTCACTCAGGGAAGAGGAAGGTGGGAATGGGCAGCTGAGCAGCTTTTCCAGGGTGCAGTCCCGCACCACCCGGTCGTGGAGAGGGGCCCCTCGGAAAAGGCTGACAGGGTGTGGGCAGCAAGCCAGTGGTTTTCCTGCTAGAACAGACTTTTGGTCTCTTTTTGCATGATATGAAAGAGTTGCTTTATTCAGACGCTTTGTAAAAAAGCAGTCTGTATCATTTTTGGAGAGCAAAGAGGTTTACAACTCAACCATGTGCAAAACAAGACACAAGGCCAACAAGCAAGCCTCAGCAGCTGGCTCGCGTGCTGACACCCGTGTGGCAATGGCTACCACGTGTTCAGCATGAGCTGCCTTATCCCGTTTCTCAGCTCCGCTGCCACGTTGCCATCTCCTTTTTTTGTTGGTTGGTTGTTTTTCTGGGGGAGATTGTTTTGGTTTTTAAGTGTGCTGTAACCTCAGGCTTAAACAAGGCTGCTAAAGGGACTGCGCGATGACAAAAGCAAAATACATACCAAAAGGCTCTAAATTAACAAGGAAGTTGCTGTAGAAAACTTATTAGAAGCTGTAACCATTTCTTTTGTGGGCACACATTAAGTCTTTGTAAAATTCCTTCCAGTCCCTTCACTGCTTACGCTAATTCATTAATAAAGATCTTAAGTAACATGGGGTTTGACGGAGAGTTGCAAGGCAGTTAGATCTTCACCTTGTGTCATCATAACATTAATATTTGCATCTAATTTTGGTTTTGGTCTCCTATTCCATTTTTTATGCAGAAAAGTGTTTTCCCCCCCTCCCATGTCATGCTTCATCATGAGTCTTCTGGGAGCTGAAGTGATTGTTATCAAATCCCTCACTCATCAATATCATTTCCTAAGCAATTCCCAGAGCTGGGAAATAAATGCAAGACCAATACACAGCAAATCAACAAAAACATCACAGCTTTCTTTTGTAGATATCCAGGAGTGGAAAAAGCAAAATCATGAACCTGTTTATAATCATTAACCTGTTCATAATGTATTACCATAGGCTCTGTAGATACATACACTTTTATTAGACTTAACTATTAACAAGTATTCCCAAAGGAAATGGATTCCTTTTCTTCAGGAAATCTCCCTGATTGTGAAGTTTTGTTTATGGCTTAAAAGATTATTTCAGCATCCTCCCACTCAGATGTTAGTGTCTTGAATCCTGTACCATAATTAGCTACATGTGCATACTGGAGTACTGGTCACTGTTTTTATCTCTAGTAGTCTGTCATACCTGGCTACCTTTAAGCTCTTCATTTCTTGTTTGTCACTGTGTTCATCTGTTTGTGAATGATTGTACTTGCCGAACACCTACAGCTAATGATATAGAAATGGAAGTCTTTAGAAATATGACAGAGAAATTAATCTTGGGAAAAGCATTATGGATTTTTAAATGTTACAGCTTTTAATAGAGTCACACTGACTTTCAGAGAAGTTTCAAAATGGAAGATGCTCTGTCTTAGCCTAATTTTGCTATACCTGTGACATATTGTAAAAGGCATGGTCACTTCTTGATAGGTCCTGCAGAAAGCTTAGGTTCCTGAAGAAAGACAAAGAATAGTGCCAAAGTCCCAGCTGGGATCCAGACATTCATGCAGGATGGTGCACTGACCTTCTGTGTGTCCATTTCTTCTGGTTTATTTTGCTTTATGTTCCTGGGGTGGCCAGGGTAACACCACAGCACATGCCCTGAGATGCCCTTGCTAGCGTCACCTGTCACTCACCAGGGATTTGGGCTATTTGGAGGCCAGAAAGCAGCTCTGCTTCCCCAAAGCCCCTCTGATGTAAGTGCATCTTATCTTTAAGGTAAGTAGCAGTTAAATAAGGAGCAAAATCTGCATTTCTCCTGTAGCTTTTCATAAATCATTCCTCATACAAGGGCAGATTTTCAGCAATGCAGACTAGTGTAGCTTAATTGGAAGCTTCATGGAGACCTGTAGATCAGAGCCAAGGCAGCTTACACAAGCTTTCAAAGGGGAACTGCTCTGTTGTCTTGAAATATGAAGGGCACACAATGAGTATGGTGTTTCTTAGGAAAAAAGTCCTGTGAGCTACAGAAACAAACACAGGAAGACCATCTTTATTAATCTGAAGAAAGCAAACACATGAAATGTACCTTGGAGGATATGCCAGCTGCTCATGCACCTTAGTGTGTTTTAGAGGGAAAGACAGGCAGTAGGGTACGTTGTTTTCACATGCAGTTGGGCCTTGGCCACCGTGAAATAATTCTGTGGATGCTGACAAGAGGGCATTCAATCTTGGGTTTATTTAACTGAACTGAAAGTGCTTCAGCAGGTCCCAGATCCCAGGCGTGAGACACCAGTGACTAATCCGCTCAGTTCCTGCATTTCATTGTCCTCTTCTCCCGATGTTTTTTTCAGTATGTCTTCTGAGTTATGTTTGATTTATGGTCTTGGTAAGCGTGAGGAGAGCCAGCAGGGCTGATGGAGGTAACTGAAGCTGGTACTTCCCCTATGCAGGTTTCCAGCTGGTGTATTTTCCTGTCTCACGCCAGAGTCCTCAGACAGTTCCTGCTCAGGTTAGGTGATGTTATCAGCCACCGATCAGGATCTTGCAGGGTTATGTTTTCATGAACCAAAAAGGAAAGGATAAGCAGAGCCTTGTTTTATTTTTGTTCTGAAAGGGAGACACAAATTCTTGGATAAGGCCACATTGTCCATCCTTAAAAATATGGTGTACTTCCTCAAGGATAAATGTGGGATTTGTATTCAAAATTTACTACCTGTTATTTTGATCCGCATTTGTCAAGTTGTGATAGCAAGGTCCAATCAGGAATAACCAGGACTGGCCATTTTTTGAAGGGCAAAAATTTGCTAAGACTTTGAAGAGGGCTCATGCATTTTAAATTGGTAATATCAGGGAAAAATTGAATTCTGAAAGTTCAAGGGTGGGAGTTGGGGTATGTGAGGAGGCTGTGCTGGCCTTTCAGTTTGGAGTTTCAGAGCCTGTGTTTACACTTACAAATGTGTATCTGTTGATTCAGCTCTGTACAGAGATCTGAGCTGGGATAAACAGGTTGTGGGATGTGTGGGAGGATCTCTGCCAGCAGCTAAAGTCTGTCTCAGAGGCCAAGCTGCCCATGGGGAAGGGGCTAGCTTATCCTGGTACTTGGATGGGATCAGTATTTGCACATCTGAATAGCAGGGTCCTGCATCTGTATTCCTCTTGAACCTCAGCTGTAACATGACCGAAATACAGGGAGAGAAGCATTGCGGCTTGATTGAACCCATGTTGGCACTTTGTTGTTTGAAGCTTTTTTTTAATGGACCTAAAGTAGAGCAGATGTTTACAAGGCACCCTTTGTTTCTCCCACCTATTTCAGTGATAGGCAAATGTACTTCAGAAAGATAAATCCTCTCATCAGACATTTCTAATGAAGGAATGTCTTACACTGCCCTTCAGACTGTTGCTGTTGTTTAATAACTCAAGTATGTAATTTGTAGCATGCTTTTGGGGGAACTGTCCTACCATGTGACATCCTTTTTGGAAGGCTTTTGGCAATACGTAGCTGTGAGCTTCCTTCATTCAAATTTGTGTTGCTTTAAAGCTGTTCCTCTGATGTATACACATACTTCACTTACAGCAGTTTATCATTTTCTTTTGTCAGAAGCTTTCAGGGGTCTATTCGTATTTTTTTTCTCCTAAGCTGAGAGTTCTAAACCTAAGGAAGACCGTGGGACCAGTTTCCATTACACTATTCAAAAATCAGGCTGTCGCACTGGAGCTGTTCCCTTAGAATAAATTCCACCTCAAATAGGCTTCATTGTGCTCCAGATTTTCCCTGATTTTTTTCATCTATGGGTGCATGTAAAATATTACGTATTATCCTTTGTTTAGTGTCACTAGTGCCACACCATACAGGAAGTTCACTTGACTGGTCCTGGGGTTAAAAAAAGCCTAAACTTGCCTTGAAACTCTTTCTTGTTACAGGGTCCTGCATGCTTTCTTCTCTCTAGAAAATGGTTTAGTTTTATTGGTCTCTCTTTTCATTATGGCCCTATTTTTCTGCTTCTAACATATTTTTCATTAGTGTGCTGTAATTCATGTTGAAATTCAGTGTGCTTGCCCGTATTTTAACTTTTTGGTCTGTTTTTGCATGAGTTCTGACCTTACTCGCACACAGACAGCAGATTAGCTATAACAGGTCTTACTGAGCATGCGTGGGTTTTATCTTTATTATCTTTTGACTAGACAAAAGGAAAAATAAAAAAAGGGAGACGAAAGCACTCCTCTGTGCACACCCCCCAGGTTCCCAACCACAACAGAGTGACAGGGACATCGTGCCGGTCATTTTGCGCATCACAGGGCTCACGGCAGAGAGAGCCATCTCCGTCTGCCCCAGCCAATTTTCCCTGCCAACCTCCCTGCCACCCCGTGGCCTTGGCCCCAGAGGGGCAGGACCCTCCTCGTTCAGTCCTGTCCCAACTCTACAGGCTGACAAACCCAAGTATTGGCCCTCTGCTTAAATTTTGGAAGTTGATTTGCTATTTTCCAACTCTTTAAACACATTTTGACCTGCCTGGCTTTCCTTAAATATCCTCTTTGCTTGTCGCAGCTACTTCCATGATAAAATGACCGCTTACAAGGTGTCAAATAACTGGCAGGAACAAAAGAGAAAAATAATCAAGACCAGTATTTTCTCCTGTTTTCTTGACTCCAGACGTTGCCCACTGAAGATGCAGATCTGCTGAAAAGCAATACTATCTAAAAAGAAAACAGTTTCCCTTACTCCCAGACTAGCATTAAAAAGCAAGTAATCTCTTGAAACAAATCGATTCAAAGTTCTCAAAAAAAGGAAAGTGTTTAAAGATGACATATGTTTTTGTAATGGATAGTGTATTTTTAGGTAGTATAAAATTTATGAATGTCATAAAGTTTTATGAATTTTAATGAATGTCGTCATTGGAAGTATTTGAATCTTATTGTCAGTATGTTATCTGGGAAAAGGTCACCAGATCTGTTCCTAAATGAGAGGAATTTGCAAATGGGAGATTACATAGTTTTCGAAAAAGATTTTAAAATAAAGCTTGACATGCACTTCAGCATCTGCACTGAGGGAAGTGCACAGGCAATATAGCAAAATCAGTTGCCTGACTTCAGAATTCTTTTGTTTTTTCTCTGTGTCCTGAAACTAGGAAACCACTATGACATGCAGAATTTATTTTCTGTCGCAGGAATTTGACTCCCTTTCTTGAGACTAATAAGATACGATCTGCTCGCTATTCTCATAAGCTGCAAGTTGCTAAACTTCAGACTCAAAACCAAAGGTCCCTGAAATCGCTGCATGCCTGTGTCCTAGGTGCTGGCTGGCACCCAAGCCATAGGTGTGTCTCTACTGAGCTCAAAATACAGTACACTGGTCACCTTGACGTGCACTCTGAATTTAATTCCAGCTATAGCTGGGGCCACAAACCATGTTATAATTACTGGTTCAAACCCCATTATATTTATGGATCAAGCTTGCAGCATGATCCTGTGAAATGACACAAGATCTGTTTCAGCAGAAACTGGGAAGCAATGATTTTTACCAATTTTTTTCCTGTTAACTTTAAACTGTTGACATGGTGCTAAATTCGGTACACTGAAGGTGTTTCCATATGTCACTTCTAATAGGATACAGGTGTCAGAAAATTTGAGATTATTTCAAACCTAATTTTCCTAGAGTGAAGATACAAACAGTTACACCAGAAGCAGATGTTGGGCCTTTCTCACCCCTCCGCAATGTGGTTTGGCATCCATCCAGACTGCATCTATGGGGAAAAAGAGAAAATTATATTTAATTTTAGCTTGCTTGGTTTCCTCCTTTCAAAATCTACGTGAATGTGCAATAAAAAAACCCCATCCCTTTTCCTTCTGCTTACACAGGGACTAAGTATCTTGTTGCAAACAGATGGAGTACAGGCAGGTTGGGACATGAACGCTTTCCCATCTCCACACTGTAACTATGTGACCCAAAGTCCGACAAAAAATGCTACCTTTTCCTTTTTACTCTCTTACCCCTGTCTCTGTTAGTTCATTTTCTACTGTGTTGGTTGAAAGTAACAGCCAGGAAACAGCAGTGGCATGGACTGTACCTAAACCACCGGTTCGGGGTCTTGTCTCTGGTCCACCTCCACTGACCTACCTGGGGGTGGTCACTGGGACTCAAGCGAGAAGCTCTAAGAGCACCGCCTTCCCTCTGCCTTCAAGCTGCTACAATTTTCCCTAGCTTTTCTTATTTTTTTGAAGCAATGGTCCTTTTCCACCTTGTGTGGTTCGTGCAGTTTTACAATATGACTGGAAGTAAAATCTCAGCTATACGGCATGGATACAAAAATTAGATGACTTGCTGGCACTGGGCTCTCCTGAGGATGGTACGTGTTCTCCATCAAGAGTAGCTTCACTGAGTTTAGTTACACTTCACCAGAACTCACGTAGGTGACAGAAAAATTGAGCTCATGATCCTGGTATTACAGCCTTGTAGAAAAGAAGACCCTATTCTGAGGTTCGCTGTGTGAATTTTGATTTTTGCTGCTCAAATACATCTTGGCCTGCTTTCCGTAGCTGAATCTTGTGACTATAAATCCCACTTGTGCTACAACGATATTTAAAGTCAAATTACCATAAAATGCTACACTTAAACAGTTTTAGTCCAAATAACCACACATGAAAAAAAAAATTCTTAAGGATTTCATAAAATATATTGTGGAGATGGCTGTCCATTCTTTTCAGTCAGTATTTGTTGGTCATGCAAATACTACTGAAAAGTTGCTGTCATAACTGAACAACAAATCCCTTAAGAGTGAAGAGCTATAAATGTATACTGGGAAGTGAAGGAGTGGCATATTTGTGTCATCCAGCCATACATGGCAGAGGAACAAGGGCATAAAGTCCTTCCATACACAGTGAAGACTCCACAGACTGGTAAATACACTAGGAAAAAATTGACACAGGGTGGACGGAGGCATTAATGCCGCTGCTTGTCTGCATGGTGTCGGTACAGATTGCACTGGGAGTGTTCTCAAGTCAGCTCCCCGCTGAGCCCACTGACAGAGGTGGGTGAATGTGATCAAATAGAAAGCATCAAGCACTGGCTTGCGAATCAAAGGCAAAACCACTCTGCAAACAGGGCTTGAAGTGTGCTGCCGGGAAGTTATCTAGAGGCATTTGAAGACCAACCCGGTAACAGGAAATTAATCAAAAGCATTTTCGAGCAGATCCTTGGCCGGTGAGTGCTGCTGTGGCTATTTATGCTGCTGAACTATGGCAATTTACCCCTGTTAAGGACCTGCTCAGATGTCAGGTATTAGCCACTGCCAGAACAAGTGACCTTTCTGCACAGTGCATTAAGAAGAGAACAAAAAGATGGAAATTCCCATTTTCCAAGCGTGGTCCAAATAAACCTCTGTGCTCTTGTTAAACCAGCTGCGTTGAAGAGGAATGATTATAACAAGCCTTTTTTTTAGCCTGCACCTGTCTCTCCTTCCACAGCTGAGGACACTGGAATCTCCTTCCCTATAGACCTGATCCTGTACAAACCTTCAGGTGGAAATTAAATTCATCATTATCTACATCTATTTTTACTTAACCACTTAAGTGGAAAAACCACGTGAAGGTCAGCATTTACTGGAACATGCAGTAGCTAGTCACCCGCAGTAAAGAAAAGCTCCCCCATTTCTCTATCCCCAAATAGATGAGGGTTTTTTTGTTTTCATTCTTGTAAAGGAGAGAGGATCAGCTTTGGGCAGCATTGTGTGGCCATTAGCTGCATTAGTCTCTTAAGAAGGTGAAAGCTTCACTCCCACCTAGGCGGAAGCATTCTCTCTTGCTTTAGGCACAGCCCCATGGGTCAAGACAGTAATCCATTTTACCAAGAAATATACAGGAAAGAAGTGTGCCAAACTACTTCTAAAAACATGTAAGTGTGATTTTTCTGAGGAATTTCGGACTTTCCTAGACCAAAACTGTGTTCAGCATTGTCCCTTGAGAAAAGGGAGACTGCAGAAACTGTCATTTTTCCTCCTAGAGTGTCCCTTTATTGTAAAAATGTTGAAAGTCCACGGAGTGCCATGAGATATTCTACTTACTCATTCTATGTGAACAAGCAGTGGCATTTCTAAAGTGTGCGTTTCATTTAAAGCATCTCTTCTCTTTCACAGGAATAACTTTTTTGTACTTGATTATTTTGCTCAGGTAATTCTTACACATTGATCTCATCCATTTCTCCATATTCCCTTAGTTGGTAGTCACCTATGAACATGCATTAGTGCCAGCAGTTTGATTTCTGGCAGTGTGATACAGGAAAACTAATGGATTCAAAATCGGCATTGTTGGTATTTTTTTTTAATCCGAAATTGTTGGATTTTTCTGCCTTTAAAATAGGATGCCTGGAAACTGACTGGCAAAATATTTTAAAAGATTATTCTTTTCACAGTAAGTCAGGTTTCTCACATAATCTGTATTTCTGGGGAAGAAAAAAATCAAAGTAAAACTTGAATTGTTTTGTGAAAAAATGCTGTATATGACTAGGACAGCATGATACTTACAAAAATTACTAGCCAAAAACATGCATAGCATTAAAACATATCAAAACAGTAAGAATAATGAATTATTGTCAGACAAAATGCTGCTTGACCCAAAATGACACACTAGGTTTTATCATATGTCAATTAGGTACAAGGTTCTAAAAAGATTAATTTTCCAGGGGAGCTGTAGCTATTTCTGTTGTAGATTAATTCTACTCTTGTCACTGCTTACTTGAGAGAAGGATAAAATTAGATATTTCAGAATAATATTTTTAATGCAAACAATGCAAATGCATTTAATGCAAACAATATCCCCAAAAATGTCTTGCCACAGAATAAAAACCAAGCTAAACAAGAACGTTGGAAAACCATCTTAAATATTTTAACACTTGAGTTTTAGAAAGATGCCAGATCTAGTGAGGATTTATCTTCTAAAACAGTAAGGCACTCATAAGGTTTTTTTTAATTTCAAGGCAGTACTAGAACTTTGTGTGGTTTGATTCCGTGTCATCTGGGTTTTGTGCAGAGTTACATCCACAAGTGCAGCCGTTCAGGATTACGACTGCATGATAGAAAATGACTACTTTTGGCATACTAATCAGCCAGTGAATAGAGTCTATAGAAACTAAGGACAGGGACCAGAAAACATTATTCATTAGTTTTGTTGATGGTTATTTAATTTTAATTATTATATTTTAAAGCTCTTTAGATCTACAACTCCATCATGTGTAAGTTAATGTAGCATATTTTGCAAAAATAATCAAGGCTTGGTAGTATAGATCACTACAGAGCCTGTAATTAAATCTTTGAGAGTTTCAAAGTGATTTTTAAATGTGCACATGGCTTATGAAAAGTGCTTTACAAAGGCTCTGCTTGGATCATCATGACCTCACAAATGTTCCTCTGGCATTGTCCAAGTTTAATTTTCATTCAAATTCAAAATGTAAATGTTTGTATTTGAGTAATTGCATTGCGAATAAATATTCTGTGTAGGTAGGAAAAAGAATTAATTTTCACATCTGTAGTTAAGTGATAATAAGGATTATCTTTCATTATGGCTTGCAGAATGGGGTGTTGGTGATACCCATTTCAGGTGCTTTCTTCTCTGAGGAGATGATACGCGGTCGGAAAGTTACAGCTGTAACTTTGGCACCCTCACAATGGTTAAAGAGAAGTTCACCCTGCCACTGACAAGAGAATAAATCTCACTGCTGTATGCACCTTGGGGAAGGATTTCATGACGGTTTCTCTGCCATTTGCTGGTTTTTGTTCTGTAGGAACAAGTGCGCACCGTGTATCCATTACTCTCATCACAGAGTATGTTTAGTTCGCATCTGTGCCTTCTCCAATGGCACACAAAAAGTAGCACCCTTGCAGAGGTCCATCAGGAACAGTGCCATCTTACCCATGTCAGCAAGCCTCCGGCCCACCTGCACCTCTGACAGCAGAAAAATGGGGTGGAAGGGTTTGAGTATTTTTTCTGGAATAATTTCCTTGTACTTGAATTACATGTTTAAGACAAGCTTTCACTGCCTCGTATTACAACATAGGAGCTCGCAGGTTTCCAGCGATAAGCAGGCTGGCTGTAGGCAATTAGAAAACCTCAGGGTTTTAAGAGTCTAGTCACTAAAATATGTTACAGCTCAAGTCATTGTTTAACAATCCGAGTCTCTTACAGCTGTGAAACACTCCCATCATCAAGTAGGTCTCTGGGACTCCCTCAGGAACGGCAGGCTCTAGATATCCAGCTGCTAGGAACAAAAATAAATCTCTTTGAAGACTTATTTGCCATCACATTGTGTGAGGACTTAGAACGGCTGAAATATTTAATCATTAATCTCCATTCATCAAATCTTGTCATTCTTAACAAAACTCCAAAATAGTTTCAGCTGTGAGTTGAATGTCGATGACACCAAGCTCTGTACATAGATATCAATTTTGTGGTTAAGATATCCCACACACAAGACATGCCTGTTGCAATCGAAGCAACTCCTGCCCATGCAGAGACACTAGAGAGCACTTCATAACTCATTATTATTTATGCTCTTAGCTATCGTGGAGGGATAACAGCAGAACTTTAGTAGCTATTGATCACAAACCTCTATTAGCCATTATTACAATCTTTTTTGTTAATGGTCAAGCAGCCTATGACACCGACACATACTGTTTGTTATCATTACTATGGTATAATTATTGTAGCAGTAGTCACTGATATTAGAAGCAATCACCTCGTAGAAATATTCATTACAGAAACTTGGTTGGAAATACATCTTAATGTCTGAACAAAGACTCAACAGAACCTGTAGGTCCTTATTTCAGTGGGGTGTGAAGAAAACTTCTTCTTCTTCTCTTTTTCTGAGCTACTTGTTTTGAAGTAGCAACTGTTTCTATTTTTTCTGAACATTTTTAATTTTTATTGCTGACCTAAAAGGAAAGAAAATAAAAAACAAAGTCAAGGAAAATTTGGCTATGGTTAAAAAATTCCTTGACCTCTTCCTTGCTAGTACTTGTAAACATTAGATAAATTAATAGCAAATGTGATGCACAACTTAGAGGTGAGTTCTTAATGACTTAAAGATTTTTAGGCTGGCAAATATTTCCAGAGGCACCCCAACATATTTCTTTCGACTGGTTTTCCTCATAGTGTTCCTTCTTTTTCATAAGCAATGTTTTGCTTCTCCCAGCCTTCTGCCCGTCTTTCCTGAGCAACCCAGAGACCATTAACACTGCGTTTGTGATGTTGCACTACTCTGTGATGTGCAGTCAGCAGAAGAAAAGGTTACCTACCGCATGTCAGAGAACACGCTCGGACTCTATAGGCACAAATATCTGAAGTGTGCGCTTCAAAGGAAGAGCAGTTTATTGCTGGCCAAGTGCGTGGCTATTGCATGAATATCCTAATGGTTCTTTGCTCTTCTAGGAGCTAAACTCCTCCAGACTTCACAAAATCTTTGCATCAGCGCTTCTTAATATCCTCTGTCAGAGGGACAAAAAGACCTGCAAACATTTAGGGAGAAGAACGACAAGATAACTTTTGGGGGTGCAGAGGTTAGATTGTCTTCCCAAATCGATACAGCATGGGAATGAGGAATAAAAAGTCCTAGCCAAAGAGTTATTTTCAAGGGTTTTTATTTTCTTTTGAAGCATGAGCCAAAGCCTGTTGCAGTGTCCTGTGGAAATGTTCATATTAACATCAGCATTTAATTTTTCTGGGCTTTGGATCTATTTGAAGAAGGACAGAGAATAATGTTAAAATTGCTATAAACTGTTAAAAATATTTTGACCTGCTCTTGGTTTTCTATTTTATTTTTTTCTAAGCTGTGTGGTTTTGACTATGGTTTTATTTATGCCCGTTGCTGCAAGCAGGAATGAGAGCCGAGGCAGTGATTATGCAGGGTGATGAGGAGACTTCTGCCGTAGCCCTGCCGACCTCACCATCTTTCTTAGTGCCATTTTCCACCAAGTTTTCTGTAGCTTCTGATTTTTTTATTTAATTACTCCCAGAGAAGATTTTTCCTGTATCTTTATTTCCAAGAGCTTTCTGTTTGATTTATATTCTGTTTCCAGTACTCGAAGAAGCAGAAAAACAATGTTAGTCTTTGGTGGCCGGGGAAAACAACAGAAGTTCATGAAGGTGGTCTCCAGATAATACAGCCCTTGCAGAAGCAGCCGTGCCGTTCTGCGTTTCCCCCGGCGAGGGAGAAAATCTACGACAACAGCAGGGCTGGCAAGTGCAGGTAAGCTGCCTTCACCGAATGTGCTAAGAAATCACCAGCACAAACACATTCCAGCCTTGGCAGTATTCATGTAATAGCTATTACTGCTCCAGGGAGGAAATAATTAAAGCCATTTCTTGAGTCTGACAGTTTGATACTGGTGGTTTTCAATAGCAAATTACCAACATCTGTACAGCAAAATTCAGCTACTGCAGCAATTATTCAGCAAGACTAACCACAGAGGTGCTAGGACTTTTTCATTTTCTGGATGTCCCTGTGTTAGATATGACCTACAGTTGAGACCTAAACTACACACAATGGCAAACTAGGTCTCTTGCATTAGAAATGTAAACTAAACCATATGGAAAGCTTAATATTCCATGAAAAACCCAGTGGCACATGCATCAAAGAGAAAATGAAAGACTGGAAAGACATCTGAACGAGTTTCTTAATTAGGTAACAATTTCAAGTTTCCAGAGCAATTCAGAAGTAAAATTTGTACAGTTCATTCAATTCCACAAAAATGGTGGCGCTTCATTCCCACATACTCTTGTGTTTTGCATAGTAAACACAAAGAGTGTGACTGTACGAGCTGAAAACTCTCATCTGCAGCCCACAGCAAGGAACGCAGCCCTGCAAATTTTTGTTGCTGGTGAAAGAAAAGGGTAGCAAAAAAGTTAAATAAGCTATATATATATATATCTAACTCAAATATTTCTTTTTAAACAGTAGCTAGAAAAGATACTACAAATCTGAGCAGTAATGAGAGGCTGTGGTGTGAAATACATTTCTGAGAGAGAATTGGTTTTGGATTGATAGTAAAAGTACTGCCTTATTATTCCACTGCTTATGTTGTAACTAAGTGTCTGTCAGGGTTTTATGTTATAATCCACTTTGGTCAAGGATTTACTGATGTATAAAACTTTAGTTTAGTTTGTAAATTGGCGCTCTGTCTTCAGCTCCGTTTCACTGTTCAGCTTCAGAACCCGATCAAGGCATAGTACAATTGCTGTAAAAATATAGTTGTCTTAAATTAGAGCTTCAAACTTCAGAAATCTTTTGGGTGGCCTGATGGGGCATAAAAATAGCTTCTACACCCATCAGTCTGATAACTGAGAGGCTTTAAAACATTGCTGGAATCTTTGGTTACTTTGGCTGAATAGTGATGTCAGGACAGACACATGAAAGGCTATGCTGATTTCTGAGATAATGAAGTAATGAACACCTCATTTGCAAATATTTGATCCGTGTTAGTGCAAGGATACAGGTATAATCCATTGCAAAATTACCAGCCTGCCTGCTGAGAATTGCTTTAGGCGGATCATCCTGGGTCTGCAGCTGGGTGGAACCTCAGCTAATCCTGCCTCCAGCTTCTTCACTGCTAAGGAAGGAGAAGAAAATTATTATCATGCATCAACCTCTTCTTGCCGTGTAGTTACCAATGCATTGGCACGTAAAGACAGATCCTCGGGGGGCTGTAGGAGATTTGCGATAAAGATTTTGTACAAACTGTGCAGTGTGGTATAACAGACAATTAAGGAGCAGTTGCTTTGCATGACTCTGCAACCAGAACTGAGCCAAAAATTGTTACGTGACTGAATACACAATTTTTTTGCATGTCCTTGTTTCCTCTTTTAACATTTCCACATAAATACTACTTATAATAAGCAATAAATTTGTACTTCTGCTACGAAATAGGCATGTGGAGTTTGTCAAATTGTGGAGACTTGCACGTTATATGTACAAAGCCTAGAGAGAGATTTTCTTTCATTTCAGTTGTGTTAGAACCATAGGAAACCAAACAGTAGTAAACTTTTAATGTGGCTAATAGATTATAGTATTTATGCCCCTAATCAGCTAACTAGGCTGTGGCAAAAATCACAAGTGGGTAATTAAACCCTTACTTTCCTTTAGAGAAGAGAGAACCATGCTTGAACTCTTAGGAAATCTGAGCAAGTTATTCAGAGTTATATCAATTGAATTTAGGTATTGATATGCAAGTGCCAATCCACCTAATGATGCATTAAATTGATTGTAGACAGTTACATTTTGAAATTGATAAGGAAGAGAGCATCTCATTGTAATGATGCATTATGATACCTGTAATACAGCAATTTTCAGTCCTCATTCCAAGCAGGGTATTGTTCAGGTAATGATCAGATCAGTGGGTCAAAGGACACCGATTTAACTAATGTCCCCATCATGCAAGTTCTTCTTTTACACCTCAAGAAATCACTGATTTTTTGGTTTTTTGTGGTAGTACAAAATTCAAGTGCTGTGAAGAGACATTAAATGCAAACTAAGTAGACTGGGAAATATTTCTACAGTTTTGAAAAGGAAGGGAAACTGCTGTATACACAGTCAGATGTGCATTATATAGAAGAAAATAGCTAGATGAATATTTCTTTTCACTCTTCATTTGACATGAATGTGGACAGAGCAAGTCTAGATATTCTATTCACATCAGTAGCACCTTAGGACATTGTGATGACTTATTGCAGTGAGACCCATATGTGAATCAATATTGATTGGCTACTTAAAGGCTACTTAATGAAGAGTAATACTATGGCACAGCCTCCAGGCAAATCCCCAGTGCCTTGATTTATGAGCGTGTTTTAAGGTGTAACTGTTATCTTTATTTTGTGATTGGATTGAGATTTTTCTCATGCAAAGTTAAACTAAGAGTTTAAAAAGAGGAATGGAATGAGTGCAATAAATAAACTAAAAGGACTGTTTTGTCAGTATCTCGGCTGTTTGAGAGGACTTTTAGCTTCCTACCAGGGTGCCTAACTGTCTCTTTGCGTGTCAGGGTCATCCTGGAGCATCCAGCATGAAGCTGTACAAAGTTAATGATAAAGGAAAATTATTTCCCTGTAACTGAGGTTGGAGTGAGCATAAGCTGCATCACTATTTTGTCAGGTTGGTCTTCTGTTTTGTGTTTGTGCTGAATATATTTAGTTCCACAAATATATCGAATTGTGGCTCTTTACTTACCATATCTCCATTTATGGAAATTTACCAAGCTAATTTGAAGTGTATTTTTTCCTAGCTAGCTACATAATCCACTCCTAATTTTTACCTACCTTTTGATGCATAGGGAGCAGTCACTTATCTTTGCCAGGTTTGTTTAGGCAACAAGTTGTACTATACCTGACAGCCTTGTGTGTTGTGTATGTTTGTTTGACCGGAGCCATGTGCGAGTTGCAGAGCAGAGACTCCAACCCACTGTGTCACTAATGAAACCCTGTATTTATGTTTCTCAGCAGCTAGTGAAGGGGAAAAATAAAGGAAATCTCACAGAATGAATGCCAGAAGGAATTGTTTCTCATCTGCTCATATTTACACAAAAATAAATATAGAGAATTATGCCTTTAAAAGTTCAAGCCTTTGACTGGAGGTTTGTGCTTAGCAAGCATAAATCAAGAAGTCACTTGCAACAGAATGGGTTTGTTTGTTATGATCACTTGCAATATCCTGACTCTCTGCTAGCTACTGCAGTTTGGTGAGCAAGCAGATGAGATGTCAGAGGACAAAGTATCGCTCTAAAGGGAGAAAGTCTTGGACCTTGTTAAGATAAAGGCAAGACGTAGTATAGAAAGTGTGATTTAGGCAGCAAATTGATTTTTTTAATATAACATTTCTCCAAAAGCAAGAAACAAACCTTAGAAAATATTTTTTTTATATCTGATGCTAGAAGATACCAAACTTTTTTGCTTCTCCTTATTGTACTAAATGATGATTTGTATTTTCTGAACATTATAAATAAATTCAGTCAACTCCATCGTTTCAGGAGAATATTACTGATGATCTTTAAATTGAAGTAATGATCTCAGCTGAAATCATCCACTCCATTCTGTTTTTTTTTTTATTTTTTGTTCAGGTGTATGAATTTCTGAACACTGGCAGGCATCAGTTCTCCATATTCAAAAGACTGCATTTTTTAAGGTTTTAAAACTTAGAAGCTACTGAACTTGCTGCTTGAAGTATTTAATCTTGGAATTTTGTTAGGAATCTGAAAAAATATGCTTTGTTTCTTGAGTTATCTGTAAGGGACATTAAGTTCTTCAAACAAACAGGTATTTGTAAAGAGTTCTTGAGAATGAAAAATATATTGCTGAATACAGGGAGTATTCTTCACAAAACTCTTCGAATTGCTTGCTTACTCGCTCCTACCCTTCACTCTTTTTCTTCATCATGTTTATGGCATCAGTGTTACGAATCTTTGAGGGACAGTTTCTCTGACTTCATGTTTCAGGAAAGACCACGGTACTGTTGAGCTTATGAGAAAATTGTTTAAGCCCTTGATGTGGAGCTGTATTGTGCTGCTTCTAGAAAGGTGTCAGCGTTCAGTTGTCAAAAGCTTCCATTCCCTTTCTTAAAATGTGCGCTGGGTTATGTCCAGTCTGTTGCTCCACCAACTGCAGAGCAAACACAGGGGAGGGAATGGCTCTTTTCCATCTCTTTCAGGTCCTGGCCATGGTTAATGCATGATATATTAATTCTTTCTCTGGGACTGCTTTAGTGACTATGACAATAGAAATGTGATGTTTATCCACGTATACATGAAGATAGAGGAAGAGCAATTGTGACACAAACCTTCAAAGATGAGTATATGTTACTCTCTGCCACTCTGTGTTAGTGCTAGAAGAGTGCGTGTCAATGCTGTAGCAAATATTTGCATGGAGATTTAACTGAGCAGAAGCCCCCGGACTTTTGTGTGGGCAAAAACATTGCTGACTTGTGATCTAGTGTTAACACAGACAGCACTAATAAATTGCAGTACTTCCCAGGATATTTTCCTGTCCTATTACAAAAGAAAATTATATAAAGTAATATTTCTCTCCACTGCCATCTAGTGAAGTTATTACACTGTGTAAGGGCTTTGATACTCTCAGTTGAGCATTATAATGGCTAACTGTATCTTAGTAGCACACAGGATTGTGTGCACAAAATAGAGTGTGAATGCAGAGTAGCTGATATTCATCCTTACGGTAACAGAAAATGGTACAAAATAAGTAAGGTATAATAAACTTAATCACAGAATTCTAACAATGGTTACGATGGTAGAGATACTGAAAAGGGTTTACACATGTTATCAGAAGAGCAGAGGTGATTGGCAATACCTAGATTCAAACCACAAAATTTTAAATAAAGCAAGGAACAAATCTCTATGGGCTGGTGGAATAATTTAAATTCAGGTGCTCTTTTTTTGCAGAAAGTACACAGATTTCCTATGGATGAAACAAGTAAAAATTTAATTCTTGTGGCAAATTTATGCTTTCTGTTTTGTGAACCACCTTAAAAGACTTTAAAGTTTAGATGAAGTTATTTTATGTTTTTACCGAAGGCTTCCAGAACCTTACAGAAAGTTTATTCTCATATAGCATATCCTTTCACTTAGGTCTGAAAGGGACATCAGAGGTCATTTGGGCATTGCACTGCCCTAAATCAGGCTCATAATCAGGAAACTATTACTCCCTTCTTCATTTTCATGTATTTTTCATAGTGTTGTCATGCAGCCCATCAGTTTTCTCTAGTTTGAGTAGCTGTAGTTCACTCCATCCTTTCAGATACATCTCTGATCATTCCTAATCTGTCTCTTTTTGTGTCTCATGTATCGGTCCACATCTACTTCAAGTCCATATCTTCAAGTCCACAGAGTGATGCTCACCAAAATCTTCACTGAAGTTCTTTGTCCTAGAACTCAAATGACGGTTTTGAAAAACAAGCTTTTGACATTTTCAGTAATCCTCAGGTTGTGCTGGGTAAAACACACTGTGGGTGTGCTCTGATGGTTTTACATCCACTTCCAGGATGGGCGCCTAACTGGGTTATGCTCTGAGCACATTATACCTCTCCATTTCTGTTCAGCTCAATGGGATTGATTTTGCTTGAAGATCCTTGACTATTTTTGTAACATGCAAGTAGGTCAGCCCATCTTTTCCTGATAGTGGAAATAGCTAAAATAGGACATACAGCTCTCAAATCATTACTTCTCTTCATGTATCATTTAGTGAGAAAAATCTCTCTATTAATACTCTTGTGAAAGTCTTCTTAAAATCAGAAGCTGTTCCCAACACAAGAGACTAAAATTAATTTAAGTTGAAAAAAGGCAGATCCCTTTGGTGGCTGAAATCTGTATTTCCATTGCTATAGCTGAGCAGTGTCTCTGCAGTCTGCTTCATTTACTGTCTTTCCATTTCAGTTTCACAGTCGCGATGGAAAAGCACTAATTCATACCAGGCTAATCTGTACACTTCTCTACGTAGCTTTAGTAGTGGTGTGGTAGTTTGCCTGTCTGTTTTTCAGTTTCATTCTACCAACTTATTTTCCACAAAATCTACTAGGCAACATTTACTGGCAAACTTTGTGTGTATCCTTCAGCCTAGACTGATTAAATATTATCTTAAAATAGAAATTAAAGATAAGTTTATATTTTAACTTGGGGTTAACTGCTGTAGTCTGCTTCCAGGCAGGAACTGTACATGTACAGACTTGCTGTATTTTCTAAAGTTGTGGAAAGGAAGTGAAGCAAACTGGTCATCTGGCAAATAAAAGACAAGTACGGGGTGAAATAAGTTTCTGATTATTATTTATTTTGGAGGAAACTTTTTTAAAGTCTTCCATTGAATTGTGTTATAAAATGTGAATTATGCAACAGAATTTCTTAACTTTGCTAAAATGTTTGGGAAACCCAGGAGACTGAAAAATATGATGCTTGTAATACTGAATGAGCTTGCTATAGTCAGTAATTGGAGCCATATTTAAAGAGAAGAAAAATCCTTTCTTTGGTTTACTGAAGTAAGGCTAAATAGGATTGAGTTGTAGCCACTACCCACCTGAGCCAAGCTAAGTGAGTAAGAAAGGAGTTGTTTTACCTGTCTCTTGAGACAATGAATAACTGTCTTCTAAATAATCTTAAATCACAGTCTGCCCAGGCAGATTTACAGTCTGCCAGGGTAGCCAGGCAATGACCATGTTGCTAATTATAAGTAAGCAGACAATTTGGTTCATTGGCAACGTCAGTACTGATCTTTTGCTGAATAACATTGAATTTCCAGCCAGATTGCATTTAAGCTTCTTTGTTCAAGGAGTTCCCTTCCTGAGTTAGAAACAATGATATTTGAACATTTAATTGCATATTGCCATAATACTTACATTTATTTTTATTAGAAAAATACAGTTCTGAGTAGAAAACTTTAGCCAGTACATTATCTTTATTTGCACTTTCATCCAAAGTGTTGCAAGTGAATAGCATATAGAGAACTAATGTGATTCCTAAGCAGCCCTATTATCAATACACAGCCAAGAAAGTACATTATATACTTAAAGATATCAAGCTCATCAGGAGAAATAAAGAAATTGAATTACTATGGTATTGCATGGTTCACATTGTATTCTCAACCAGAATTTTAATTCCTTGTTTTAAAGTTGCCAAGTAAGGTTTAGTAATAAAAAATTCTCTTTTGTTCTTTCCATGATTGTTTATGTTGGACCTCATGTCTCCAAGCTCTTTCTTCTTTCCCCCAAAAACACCAGAGCTTGTGGACATTCCTACAGCTGATAAAGCAATGAAAATTGACTTTATGTCTCAGGCTAAAAAGCAGAGTAGTAGATTAAATGGCATGCCCCCTTTTGAAAAGTAACAAGAAAGAAAAGCTCTGTGAGCGCAAAGTCACTTGTTTTTCACTTTGAGAAAGCTGCTTGATGGATAGGTAGCTGTAGAAGAAGGATGAATACAGGGCATTGTATCGAGACACAGAGAAGTTCAAGATTGATTGCATACCCTAGTTTTGCATAGTGCTTCCGCTACACATGCTATTAAATCCAGACTGGAGAACAAAAGTGAAATACTGTGCGATGTGCTGAATATGCCTTTGTACTGACTTCTAATGCTGTCTTTTCATTGCATTATTGTTTTTAATTCTGTACTGTAAAAATGTTCTGTTGAAAAGATGATTTGAGCTGATCGGCTATATGAATATTCAGCTACGCAGAATTACTGCAGTTGGATTTTATAAAGCAGTGCTACAGTTTCTCATTCTGCCAGTAAGTTGAATACTGTTCTGCTTCCACAAGAAAAAAAGTAATAAAAAAATGGACATCAAGAATAATCTTTAAATAGTTTCCCAATGAAAATTTACTTCTTTTTACTTGAAATTTTACTTCTAGGTCCCAGTAATATATAATATCTGCAGGAATGGCTTGTTTTCAGTCAAACTTTTCTAATCATGTATCAAAACAGGTTTTTGTTGTTGATTGTTTTTTTTTTTTCTTAGAGGTCATCCTGGCCATTATATCCTCTCTTCCTGCTTTCCAGTACAGTATAATTGTATTTCACCTTGTGCATAGGGTCTCCATTGCATGTAAAAATGGATGCATACTAAATAAACTAGGGAGATGGGAGAAAGATGTAAGTTACAAACTTTGAAGGTGATGCTGTCACATAAAAACAGTGTGAGACTCAAGATCCACCTTGCCCAAAAACCTGTATCTTAAAACTGCCGGGAGTGAATACGTAGGAAGAGTGTAAGTATGCAGAAGCAAATAGTGATATTTCCCCTGAATTCTTTCCTGGCATCTGTTGCTACATGGCTTAGGATCTTCCAGAGCCAGAGGTGGTGCAGGCTTGATCCAACTCTTGATGAATTTTTCTTCTATGGTTTTTCCCACTCCCTCTCCGAATCCAAGGAAACTTTTGGCATTCTGGTCCTGACTCTGCAACAACCTCTGTACACCTCATTTCAGTGGATTGCAATCCAGGGCAATTTTGGGGGTCCTGACGCTAATTCCTCTGAGCAGCGGTCCATGCTTACTTCCACATGCACAGGTTGTATCTGGCCTACAGGATGATGCTGGGGAGCCCGGTTCTTCCAAAGCAATGCCATAAAAGTAAAGACTTCTAGGGAAATGTAGTGGCAGTCTACCTGTCAGACTCTCTTGTTGGACTTCAAAGTAATGTCATAATGATCACTTCATATTTGTGGAGAAAATTCGAACTCGTTGGCAATATATATTCTTGTGCAAATTTTTTACAGTTTGCATTTTCTTTCCATTTACTGAAAGAGTAAGATGATTAAGCAACAATTTTTTTAAAAGACAAACAAGTATTTTTTCCAGGAAGAAGGCACAGAGATATTGCTAATAAGGGCAGATTCCTTTGATGTCAGGCCTCACGCTGCATAAACTTCATGGACCCATCATTAGTTCTTGTCATCTCTTAGGGTCTTTTGGCTTGGGGCCAAACAATTGATATAGTAGAGAGCTTCCAGCTAAAACAACAGCCTCTGCATCTTTATCTTCCCATCCATCAGATTGTTGGTGGAAGATAGGGCTAATTTGTCACTCTACCCACTTGGAAAAGTTTGATAAATGGCTTAATTAGTTTTTTTTTTTTTATTTAAGAAATCGTATTTCTTGAGAACTAGATGTTGGGAAAACAATGGCTAAGGATTGAATTAGAAAAGGAAAATATTTTTTCTTTGGTAAAGATCAGAGGAAACACGACCATTATGCAAGCACAAGGAGAAATGGAAAGAGTACAGTTGGTTGGAAGGAGTTTCAAGGAAAAAAAGTACCAAATGACCCTAACACAAAAGTGTTCTGTGAGCCACGCAGTTACCCAAAGACTGTGGGCAGACCGTAGCTCTATAGAAACATCAGCCTGCAGAGTGTCATTTTAAGTATGCTGCCCTTCAAATTAGAGTGCACTTAAGCCTTTGTGTTTAGACCTCTAAAATAGATAACAAGGCACCATTTTATCTAAAAGAACAGCTAAATATGTAATTAACTATCTCTGTCTAATGCTTTTTGAATCTTCCAGCATCTTATCTATACTGAAGGAAACAATGCTTTCCAGGAGGCTCCTGAGGTTAGTGCCTACCCCAGTCAAAGCGAGGACTTTGCTACAAATCTCATTCTTCAGTTTTGGGATGAAAGGGGGTTGGCCCAAGACCACCTACAGTTCCTCTCTTGATGGGTCAAGAACTGAGCAAGTACAGATCACGGTTTTCGAATGTTCCTGCTCCGAACAGGCTGAAGGTAAAAGGATATTTGCATTTTCTCCTTTTTCTGAGGTCATTTCATGGCTTGTGAATCAAAAACCTATGTGGATTGAAACCAGTGGGTTTGATGCTTTTTGAACTTGCAACTAGAAAAAAGGGAGAGAGAAGCAGAGTGAAGTACTTCTCTCAACTGTTGTTTCAACCACCAAGTTTGGATAATTTATCCCTTCACTTTGCATTCATAATCGTGACATGTATGCACATGTATTCACACATATGAATGTGTCTGACAGCTGGCAAATCTTAGCAAGTTAGGTATTTCTGGACTTCATATTCCTAATCATTTTTTTATGTAACTATTCCATTTAGGTCACTGAGGAAATATATTTCTTCTTTCTCAGGTCTGACATAAATTAACAAGGCAACAGACAAACTGTCCATAAATCAGATGTAATTCAGAAATAATTTTAAAACTCTTTAACCTCTGGGCAGAAACTTATTTTAGTAAGGAAAAGACAAATATTTTTCAATTAAAAAGATTAAGAATCCCTTTCTCTGTAGTACACTAATCTGAAATGACACTGAGGGGTAATAGGCCTGGTATTAGTGCTTCCCCAAGGAAATGTCTTATCTGTTGCACTAAATTTAGTGTCTTTCTCACACATCCTAAAGCGGTCAGTTTGGGCATTCTGTGTAAGGAAAATTCTTCTGATTTAAAGTTTATGAGAAGAAAGGCAAAACAAATGTGTTTAAACAATAATGACCTCTTACGCCCCAGTTTCCACAACTCTTTCTGAAGTGGATAGCCATTAACATTAAATCATTAACACTCCTGGAAAGGTCACAGGGATAGGTTGTGGGAGTAGCCTCCGTGTGGGTCAAATCCTGGAGGCATTACATGTGTAAAGGCACAGCGGCAAACACCAGGATAAAGTGACGATGAATCAGGATAGCAGAGGTCTGCGTAAGGGCACCATTAAAGAGAGCTTTACTGGCCAGCCTCCAGACAACCAGTACCATTATAACCAGAAATGATTGCGGGTTACTGATCTCTCCTGATTCCTTGGTGGCCTCTCTGAGCCCCAACAATCGCAATGCAAATGCTACATTGGAAGTGTTCTCCATCTCTGCAAGCCACGGTCACCCAAACAGGACCTTGGTGACCCAGTGCCAACAAGTGCTGGCATGCTCCTGGCACGGCTTGGAAGCTGGAATGGTGCAGCAGCTCCACCACTTACTGCCATTTCAAGAGCTGTTGCTTGAGCTTGAAATGGTGATGAGCGGTGGAGCTGTGCCATTCCTACCTCGCAAGCTGTGCCAGGAGCATGAGCTCTTGAAATGTGGATGCAGACACCTCGCAACCACTTGACATGGAGTTTGATACCTTCCCTGCACCAGTTTGCAATCTATGAGATGCGTAATAAGTCATCAGAAGCCTTGCCTGGGCTACTCTTAGTTGCTCTTCATTGCTGCTTTCGCCTGGCACTGTTGCAGGGGGGCCACGCTGACCTCCAGCTCAGCAGATGATATGTGCAGAGCCAGTTTTGCAAAAAATGCCCCATGTTCTATTCTGTGTCACCCTGCTGTTGGTATCAGTTACAAAGTGCCCTGCATTAGTGTTTGTAGATAGGAGCTTTAAGTTGGGGCTTGCTATAACTATGGGTCATCTTTAATATAATAGAGAAAAATTATGTAGAAAAGCATGTCATGACCATTTGATATTCCTGGCTATAGTTTATTTCTTTGTGCTATCTTTTTGCTCTCTTCTGTTAGAAAATCAAGACCGGTACCCTGCAAACATTTTCCACCTCAGGGAGCGATTTGACACGCTGACTCGCATGAGCAGTATAATGGTCATCGCTGGACCAACTGCTACAGGTGAAACTATTCATGCGCAGGTTTACAGAATCTGGTCCCAAGATAGTAACTGCCCGTATCACTAGTGAACTGAACGTAAATTGTACTTGCAGCTTTAGATCTTCACTAGGAAATCTGATTTATCTAATTGCAGAATCTAAAAGTTCAACACAGTGGCTACACATTGGAACATGAAAAGTGCATTTAGAGGATTATTTTTCCACTGAAGGGAAAAGAAATCAAGCATTTTCTTCCGTATAAAGAAATGTCTTAGGCATGAGGAAAAAAAGGAATATGTCAATCCCTGTGTTGTAGATTTGCTGTTTTAAAGTACGTGAATACATGCAATAAGTTTTACTATATTTTAAATATAAGAACTGTCAGAAATGAAACTCGCTAAGTCTAGAGTAATTCTTTTTGATTTAGAGCCAGTTGTGGATATTAATATTTTAAATTAATTCAATATGTTTTGAATTGCTGTGCCACTTAGTTTACTTGGAAACGAAAACCGTTTGTAATAAAGCAGCTAGACTGGTTTTAAGTCAAACCAGTGTATAAGAACATGTAAAACTAATGGTGCAATTCAGACCACTAGAAGAGAAACTTCTGGACTATATAAAAGACAATGATTTCAATTTATGTACATTAGAAACCAAACCTAAAACTCTACAGGTACTTTGAAAAGAAAAATAATTCTCTACACTTTGACCTTATGACTTGCAATAAAGAAAATTTCATTCAATTTGAAGGAAACTCAAGGGTCAGAGGATGAGATTTCTACAGACATTGAGCATCCAGGAGAATTGGAAAGAGTGGATTTGAACAAACTGGAAGTTTTGCAGTCAAGTCTTTTGTAAATCCAGACGTATCTACAGTTTTTAGCCTCCAGTGACAGTGGACACATAGACCAGTGAAAGCTTTAGGCATTTCCAATATTGCAGCTTTGCTGTGTTGTAGGAATGGAAATGATCAGTAGCTGGAGGTAGTCTTCGATGTCCCATATGAACATGCAGTAGTTAGTCTAATACAACTATGATACGTAACCTTCACATCGTGAGTGATCTTGCAGGGTAGTGGTTCATTTAATGATTAGATGGTTCTCAGGCATTTAGGGAAGTGAACTTGGCTTAATGAACTTGAAGAGTTAGAATGTACCCTCGGCAAGTTTGCTAATGACACCAAACTGGGAGGTGTGGTAGATACACCAGAAGGCTGTGATGCCATTCAGCGTGACCTGGACAGGCTGGAAAGTTGGGCAGAGAGGAACCTGATGAGGTTCAACAAAGGCAAATGCAGGGTCCTGCACCGGGGGAGGAACAACCCCATGCACCAGTACAGGCTTGGGGCGGACCTGCTGGAGAGCAGCTCTGCAGAGAGGGACCTGGGTGTCCTGGTGGAC
>Ga0065711_1031868_pt1 | contig 28541 bp, 20 predicted proteins | sample Hoacrofraction12_FD_59098 | JGI IMG/M metagenome (GOLD analysis project Ga0065711, IMG submission 59098) | Hoatzin crop microbial communities from Cojedes, Venezuela - Epithelial fraction 12 v2 (version 2) | ecosystem: Host-associated > Birds > Digestive system > Esophagus > Crop | place... | reverse complement strand
TAGGACCTTGCACTTGGCCTTGTTGAACCTCATGAGGTTCACACAGGCCCACCTCTCCAGCTTGTCCAGGTCCCTCTGGATGGCATCCCGTCCTTCTGGTGTCTCGACCGTACCACTTCTGAGCTTGCTATAACCTAACACTAAAAATTGCTGTAAGCAGTTATGTTAAATAGGTCTGACAGAAAGAGCAGCATGAGCTATAGCAGATTATATTCTCCACATTTGTTGTCTGTTACTGCAGATATGTTAGCTTTCTGCTGTTAGTACCAAATACATATGTGTTTTACTTGCACTTCCTTTTTTGATTTGCTTGCCCTGAAGCAGCTGATTTATGTGTTTTTAAGTAGTTGGTGTAAACAAATGCAGTACATGAGAGCTTTTGCAGTAATTGTGAAACCCCTCCCAAGTCCATCTGTCCTTTGCAATTGTTCCAAGCCACAGAAAGGGGAATGTGCACGTACTTGTGTGTGTAGATATAACTATATATAGCTGAATAATAATCAAGCCTGTACTTTTCCTATGAAATTGTACTGGAAACATCTCAGTTTTAAATAAGTCATATTTTCAATACAGGATTTTTTTTTTTTTACCTTTTCACTAGAAATTAAAAATGAAAAAAGATCACATCATACAAAGTTGCACAGTTTGCTGAAGAAATCTGAAGTGAATGTCATAAGCGAATGTACTGCCTCTTGACTTAATTTATGAGAAAGTTAGGAAAATAAGCAAAGACTGCAAATGGGGCAATATCTTCTTTTTATTTTGAGTAACTCATGATGTCAAAATACCAGAACAAATTTCTTCTTGATGCCCAAATATTCCTCTCCTCCCAGTCCAGATGTGCCCCCCCCCCAATAATACATAAAGGAATGTTTTTAGGTATGCATAATTCAATAAGTGAGCAAATTTCTCTGCGTAATGTGACAGTTAGACTTGTCCAGAAAACAGAGAAAACTTTTCATTCAGATATTTGCTGGTTCCTTTCTGAAATTTATAATTTAAAGAGCAAAACCTCTTCAATATTTCAGATATTTGAATCAGAGTGTTGTAACTGTGATGAAATGTGTATTGAAAATGTGGGACTTTTTCCCACTGAAATTTCACTGCTGATGAAAAGCATTGCCACTTTTTTCATCAGATCCAATGCCATTTTATTTAAAATGAAGTGAAACAGCAAATTCCTGACTACTTGATGGATTGTTAAACATTGTTTAATAGGTTGTCTCAGCTCGTTGGCATTTTTAAGTCTTGGGGTTTTTTCTTTTGTGTGTGTGTTTTTTCAGTATGATGATTGTAAACCCCTGTTTAGGCCATGCTGTAATACAGCTAGTGGCGTTTTGGGGATGAGATCTGAGCACCATTTAAACTAATACACATTTTGTCATTGCTGTGGAGGAGACAGCATGCTTAAATAAATTCTTCCACAACTAAGTTACACTGTTCCAAAGGTGCTGTTTAACGTCCCTATGTGATACTATAGTATTACTGGTTCTTTACCACCTAAGGAGTGCCACTTCAGTGCTTAAACATGAATTTATTTTCAGTTTTACTTCTTGCGTGTTCAAAGATGTGATATGCAAGGTCTATGTGAGCCACAGTTATTGATAATAATTTAGGACATCTCCACTGAAATATTCTAATGTGTTTGTAGGTAGAGTGTCTTGACATTTCTTTATGTCTAAATAACATATAATGAACTACAATCGCTTGTTCCTCAGCATAAATGATGGAAGCACAAATAACAACGTTGGGAATTGTTTTAATCAAGCATTTACAGTAGACTTTCTCTTCTCTTATTAATGTGATTTTAGTGGTACTTCATGTTTCCGTTTTCTTCACATAATGCTATAATTGAATGAAGCTTGGAAATGCAGAGGGAGCATTACGAGAAATATATACATAACTAAAGAGGTGAGGAGAGAAAAGAGAAAGAACATATTAAGGTCTCTGAAGGGAAAAAAAAAATCCATGTTCAGTTTGATTTTTAAGGTGAGGTATTCATCTGTTCTTAATTTATCCACACTAATACAACCTTCCCTATTCAGCTCATCATCTTCTGATGAATAATACATGAATAAATATTGCTACCTATATACTCTGTGAATGCAAAAGTAGTTTATAATTCCCCAGAAAGGTTTTATTAATAGTACGGTGTTAACCACCTTGGTTTGAGTCATAATTAAATTGTTACTGTGTATTTGTGAAACCCAAGGGAATGAAGGCAAGAGGAGGTAGAGGACAGGGAAAAAAAGACGCCCTGGAGTTAGCTGCATTAAAAGAATAAATTCTTTTTAGTCTGAGCAGGAAGCTGGTAATAGTTGTTAATGTAGTCATTCTTTAAAATAGTCTTTCAGATGATTCAGTCAGAAATCTTCATTGTGCTCTAACTATTAACAGAAACCACCTGAATTTCTGGACAGAAGTCCAGTGGAAAGAGAGTTACAATATCCAGAAGCCTCTGTAATGGCATGCTAAGTTTTCCATTGATTGGTTTCAACCCTCATATTCCCTTTTTATTTTTAGATTATAGTATTAAGGAGGGGTTGAAGGGTAGGCAAGTTTGACATCTTATGGCTTTGTTGCTTCAAAACCTATTAGAGACAAATGTATCAGTTTGAAACAAATAAATCTGATCAAGTAACATTAAGTTGTGTGATACACACCCCATTAACCTTGTGCTTCACGCTGTCTCCAAAAAGTTTGCATAGAAAGGTGGCACAGCAGGTCACTAGCAGGACCAGGAGTGAAACCTGAAGATGCAAAATACCACTCAAAGTCCCTGTGTTCCTTCATCAGTGTGCAAACTTTGTGGGTGATAAAATCCAAGGGACCTCTGGCAGCAAAGCAGAGGGAATTCTGCTCTGAGTATAGCTGCATGGATTGGGCAGAGGAAAAATCCTGGTAAACAGTGGAAAGCACCAGTAAATAAATACAAATGTAACTGTCTGAACTCCACTGAACCCTGACAGTGGCAATTCGCTCCCAAAGAATACCTATTTGTCATTCCACCCACTGCTGTGCTATAGCCGACACTGAAAACATATTAGGAAAGCGTATGTAATGTTCAAGGCATCTTCAGGCTCTTTCAGATGTAGGAAAATCCAGACTGGGTTGCTCAACCACCTTTTCTACCAAAACACCAGCTGGAGAAGAGCTCCTAATTATTTGGAACTCAGTGTGCTAGTATGAGCCTGAACAGATGAAGACTACACCGAGCCAAATTGCCCTTTCACACTACCTTTACGCTGATACAACATCACCGACTTAGAAACCATGAAGTGACAGATGAGTGGATCTGCATATCCAATGTAGTGTGCAGAGAGAAATGAAAACTTTTTCTTTAAAGTGATCTGTAGGAACTGCTTGGGGCAGGGGAAGGAGGAGGAAGCACAAAATACAAGGTGGTCAAAAAACTGAAAGCAAGGACTTCATGGAGGAGGAGGAGGGCTGCTCACGAGAGGGACAGAGCTCCTGTGTTTAGAGGCCTCTGTGTACGGTGCGCTTTTCTTACTGTCGTGCCTGTAGTATGCCGCAAACACAGAAACACTCCGTCAGTGTTTGCAATGGGTGATTTATCGTTCCTCTACTGTGTTACGTCCAGGTTAAGCTGCATGAGTACTGAACGTGCATGCCGTAAATAACAACGTTCATTCAGGAAGCTGCAGAGGTTTTGGCAGCCACTTCAAAATTAACACAGATACTTGGAGGCTTAAGGGACTTGGACACATTTTGTTCTCTGTGAGAACAACACTCCACCCTGTTATCTCCGGCCGTGAATTGATTCGTGTGGGAATTTTCACAAAATCTATTTAAGGAAATAGAATTTTATAAAATTAATCTTTCTGGAATTGTAACGCTGCTGGTTTCGCTTTTCCTTTAGCCCACTCTAGCATGGAATTGGCTGGATTGTACCACTTCACTATTTAGATTCATATAGCTCTAGGCAAAATCTCAGGCAGGGAATATGTGTATCATCCCTGAAACCACTGATCGCAACACTGTTAACGTGACTTATCGATCTGTATATTTTCAGCAAGAAAAGCTAACAGAGTTGGACCCACTTCATTAGCAGAATGCAACTGTGAGCTCCTGAAGCGTAAATTAAATCTGTCCTTGCTGCCTTTATCTGGCTCTCCAAGCTACAGAGGGAGTGTTATTAAACCTTTTCTTTACACTGCAGAGCAGCATTACTCTTTGGAAGATCTCCAGCAGACGCTGAAATGAGCTCTTTGGGGGTGGCTCTCCACAGCTCTTACTGCTTTCTTAGTGACACGCAGTCAGAAGAGGGGAGTGCGTATAGGCAAGGTTTGGTTTGCCTCCGTGCAAAAGCCTTGAACTTCCCTAAGAAGTCCTCTCTGCTCTAAGATGCCCGAGAATGAAAGCCCTAGTTCAATCAAGCTGCTTGTGAAATGCTAAAGCTAAAAGAATAGGCAGCAAACGGTAGACTATTGTTTTTTTCAGGCGTTGTAAACAGGTAAATAAAAATTCAGCAATCTGTAATTTAGAATGTAATCTCAGCACTATAAACCTGCTAGCGTTATTCAGTATTGATTTATGATTTATGTAGAAACAGTATAGACAATGCACTGAATACGCTATTCAGGGCTTACGGTTTCACCTGTGGAGAGCTTACAGCTCCTGTGTATGCCAAGGAAAAAATGTGATTATAGATAGGACTACAAGGAAGCTTGTATTATCAAACAGGCAATAGCATGTCACATCTTTCAGTCTTTAAAACTGGCATTTTTAACAAAAGATGTCAGTTTAATTTAGTTCTTAAGCAGAGGACATAGGCAAATATTTTCCAATTCTTTGGGCCACAGGCCCAGAGCACGGAAATAAATTCTGATGAGTCCTGTCACCACGTTGCAGTTCCAACATTGCTGTTTTCTGAAATGAAGCAGACCCATGCCACCCTTTGCTGTGCTAACGTAGCTCCAGATGCTTCCAAAGAGTTTCAGTGAGGCTGCATTATAGTGGGAGCCATCATACAGGAGGCACATGGGGAATGCAAGGGGTGTTTTGCCCCACGTAGCTGGTTTGAGATAAGTTATGAGCTCATGAATCAGGAAAACAAGTTTCTTTCAGTTCATGCTCTCTGCCGGGTTCTCTTCTTGATGCCCACTCTTATAAACATAATTATTCTGCATTCATAGCACTGGAACAAGAGCAGGGTTTGAGAATCTGAATATAAGCTGTGGAAACTGCCTCAATGTAAGGATGAGGAAAGAAGAAAGTCACAAAGTAAGTGCTGCAGCTTCTGTGTGTTTAGGAAGGAAGAGTTCTATCATGAGCTGCCGTTGGAGGAGTTTTCTTCCTTTATTGTGCCAACTGGCAAACCTCTTACTGAAACTTCTGTGTCAGTTGTCAGCATTACTACCAAAAATCAGTTGGCTGGTGTAATCTTTTTGTTTAGATAATTGTGATCCACTGTAGAACAAAAGATTTACGTCATCTGCAAAAGTATGCCAGTTTGCAGAAAGTGCATGGAGTTTGATTTTTTGTTATTGTTGACATTTTCCTTTCAGCCATTAATACTTATAAAGGAGCAAAATCTCTCAGTGCAGCTTGCCTGGTGATTGCATTCAGGTTAGACATTTAGAAACAAATACTGCTAAGCTATAGCATTGTGGCTAATGGTAGGTGAAGGTTGTCTTGTGTGAACTGGTCACAGAGGTGGGCGCATACCTTCTGCATTTTTCCTCTGTTTTTCTGAAACAATACATTGTGAATCGGAGAACACTTCATTTAGCATAAATTGTGCAACAAACGGCTCACCTAAGGGAAATGGAGCACACTGCTTAACCGCAAAGATTAAAAATATTTTTTCAGTTTTTCAGATCTCGCTAATAATTACACAATTAATGGTGTCTTTGTTTCAGCCTCTTATAGACGCAATGCAGGTATTTGGGAAAATAACTCTGCTTTCCCGAGACCCCACCTGCATCCAGTTCTGGGGTCCCCAGCACAAGAAAGACATGGACCTGTTGGAACAGGTCCAGAGGAGGACCATGAAAATGGTCAGAGGGCTGGAACACCTCTCCTGTGAGGAAAGGCTGTGAGAGTTGGGGTTGTTCAGCCTGGAGAAGAGAAGGCTGTGGGGAGACCTTACTATATATTTCCAGTATATAAAGGGGACTTGAAAGACGGAGAGAGAATTTTTACCAGGGTCTGTAGTGAGAGGACAAGGAGCAATGATTTTAAACTGAAAGAGGGTAGATTTAGACTTGACATAAAGGAGGAATTTTTTTACAGTGAGGACGGTGAGACGCTGGAACAGGCTGCCCAGAGAAGTGGTGGATGCCCCATCATTAGAAGTGTTCAAGATCAGGTTGGGTGGGGCTTTGAGCAACCTGATCTAGTGATAGATGTACCTCCGCATGGCAGGGAGGTTGGACTAGGTTATCTCTAAAGGTCCGTTACCAACCCAAACCATCCTGTGATTCTGTGAAAATTAGACTTTCATTTATTTCTGCCAAGATACTAGGTCCAAAGGGAAAACCATGTGATCCAAAACTGGGCACAATTGTTCTCCCTTCTGCTGCCCAGCTGCCTTGACTTCAGTGTGAGTTCAGTCATTTTCTAGTAATGTTGATAGAAATGGTATTCATTTCATCTTAAGAGAGGAACTTTAATATAGTGCAAATAAGAAATTATTACCCAATAATGAAAGTGTCCTGGGCAGTGAATTTGGAATTAATCTTCTTCCAGTGGCTTTATACTGTGTCCATAAAAAATAGCACCACATACAGGCATTTTTCAGTTACTGTGGTTTATCAACTGATAATATTAAGAAGATTTTGTAAAAATCTGAATATTTGAGTGTATGTTTCATGTAATTCTCAACTATGCTTAGGAAATGAAAGTAAACTTATGTGTAAAAGTATTGTTTCCCACTATCTTTTAATGAAAACTTGGATCTGGTTGCTGATCAAAATTTTCAGATCAGCAGTGCTAGGTACTAAGCTCATACTTCTTCCTAAAGTACTAGAAGTAGATGTTTGTTCTTTATTTCCCTTGAGGGAGATTTTTTCCTAAGGGTTTGTCACAAGAGTTTTTTAGTTTGCTCCATGATTTCATTGCTATGACAATAGAAACACAAGTAACATGGCTGTGGTTCCAGTAGTTACCAGTGCTATGTTAAAGAACACAGTTATCACCCTCATAAGTATTTTAATTTATCTTCTGATGTAGATCTAAATAGCACTACACCCCTAGATCCTTCAGTGAGCATTGAAAATACAATAAATTGAATTATGTTAGCTACCCCACAGCAGAATAATCACTGAATTTTACACTACTTCATCTAATATAATTATTATTTACCTGTTAGTTCAGAAACAATTCACTATGGTTCCTGGTTAGCAGGATTCTTATGTGGATGCCTAACTCCTGTCTTCAATTCTTATTAAAATCAGTGAAAGTATGTAAGTGCTTAAAACTCTGTGTTTTGAAATACTTTCCTGAGTCAGATTTGTACACCTTAAAGCAGTGGAAGTATTTTAACTGACATTAGTAAGAACTGTATGGGAATACAAGGTACAATAATAAGCGAATTTTTCCCATGAGTGGTATGTAGGGGTCTCATACTTGTCTTAACAACGTGTATGTGAACTGAATATGCTATATTTTTTTGTTCTGTTGAACTCTTGCAGAAGACTTGGTGTAGCTGCGCTAATATATTTTTTGTGGGAACAGCTTCAAGGAAGGAGATCTTCTTTCATTTTTCCCTTTTAGATGAGTAAATAGGTACTTCCATCTTGGAGCAAGGAATGTCTGGTTTTGGTTGGTTATATTTTTCTATCCCCCAGCCAACATACAACCTCAAATATGCATATGCATTATGGATAGTGATTAAGGTTTACTTAGTAGAAAGCATGAGTTATATATTCAGTTTTGCCCACAAAATAAAGTCCTTTCTTCCAAAGGAATGTCCACATTTCTGCTATGCTGATCTGGTTAAAGGGCACAGGACTTCCTGTAATTTCCATGTTTTGTTGTGTATTTTTCTTTCATCTTTCTTTAACAGTTCATAGAGAAGCTTTTCTATTTTCTAATTTTAAATACTTCCTTGGATAAACTAATGGGATGCAAGAAGGAAGTTTGTCTTATTCAGTAGCCAAAAATAAACATAATTGGAAGTTTGCGGAAGGACATCTTACTGGTCTGGGTCTGGATCCGGATCTGTAGTTGTTGTTGATGTGGTGGTGTCTCCTGCAGCGTCAGGCAAGTAGGTGGAATGGGGCAGGTGGTATGGCTAATTGCCTTCATGTTTATCATGTCTTGCATGAGGGTTTTTATATCAAGACACAGGATGAATGGATCATTAGGAGTTTGGCAAGAGTGTTTTGTGGGAAGAGTAGCCTAGAAGGAATACCACTGTAATAAGCACAGCATAAAATCTAAAGATAAGTGGAAGAGAGCAATGGCAAAACACACTGTTTGTATCAGCTTAAACTTCTGAACTCATAGTTTGGAGAACTGAGAGCGATAGTCATTATCTGTCTAGGATCTGCTTGGGTCATTGAAATCTTGTACCCACAGCCTGTGTGCAGACGGAATTGTCATTGCGTTTCATCTGATAGACAGCAGGACAGAAATTTTAGGCCACCATCGTCTAGATTGCATGATAATGTTCACTAAGGTGATTTCACAATATGTGAAACAGTTGGTCATTTCAAATCCTTTTTAACCTCTTCTCACTATCACTAATAATGAATCAGTGATTCAGTCATTTTGAGGACTTCATCTTCGAAAGATTTTACAGACTTTGAAGTAATTTCTCCACTCAATTTTTCTCTCTTTAATCGAGCAGTATAGAGGAACCCAATCCAGGCACCCGCTAGGAATCATCTGCTGGATGTTGCAGATGCATCTGGGAATCCCCAGCACAGCAGAACTTTACTGGCTCCCCTAGTTGCCCCTGCATGTGCCCCAACCACAGTCCACCACGTATCTGCATGCACCATGGTTTGACAGCACAAATTTCTTCCACAATTTCTGCTAGCAATGTGCTGTTCAAGTGTTCTTCTAATGGGTGGCTTATGGCATTTTTATGCAAATCACTGTATGTCCAGGATTCTAAAGAAGGACACTTCTTAGTTTGGGCTTATTTTTTCAGAAGAACATTCCTAATAAATTCTAGTTAAGGCTTTCACTAGCAATTCCTTCCTCACTCAGAAAGTCTCACATTGTGCTGGCATGAGTGTTGTTTTGTTTGGGTTTGGGGTGAGGTGTTTTTTTTTAGCTTTTTAGTTACCTGTTACTTATGGTGAGCATTCTTGTTCTGTTATCACACACAGTACAGCTTACAACAGTGAATGATATCTGTCCCAATATTTATAAAAACCTGCTTCTTAAGTACTTGCTTACTCAGTTTAAAGGTCACATGGGCAGAACGTGAAATATCATACAGCTGGGCTGAATATCATATCCACTGAACAGCTGGTTATTCTAAATGTTTAGGAGGTACTTCTCTGTGTGATCCCTAAATCTCTGCTCCTTCTCCCTCTTCCATCTTTCTACAGCCACCAACTTGCCTCTCCTAGTTTTTTTTCTGATTAATCATTTCTGTTGAAGACCTAAGTTTGGACTCCCCTTTTTTCCTTCTTTTTTTTTTTTTTTTTAATCTTAGCTTTTGTGCTTTTGACACAGATATTCAATATATAGCCATCTACTTCACTTCATATTGTTTTAATGAAACCCATCTTGCACAGCTACACAGGAGTATATCCAGCATTTGTGACATTTTGACTAACTGAGATCATGAACAGTAACAGAGGTAGTAGAAGACTCAAAGCCTCCATAAAAACAACTGGAAATAGGAGCAAAAATGTGCAACAAACTGAACAACTCCCTGTACCCCCTGCCCCTGACCTGAGCGTCAGGAGAGGCAGAGCTAATTCAAAACTGCAGTTGAACAAATAAACTGTGGAAGATAAAAAGCAGCCCTTTGAAGTTAGAAAATATAACTTATGTTCTCTTGTTTTCCTTTTCTGGATGTCTTGGAGGCAATTCTCCTCTCAGTTCATTGGAAATGGCTAGTCTGCGTATTTTGGTATGTGAATTACTGGCAACTATCTCTTGCATAGTTATTTAACTAGAGAAAAACGTTAACTGAGTAATTGAATGTAATAAAATTCTTCAGTGATAGTAAAGACAGAGGTCCATAGGCCCAACCTAAGAGGAAGAATTGATCTTAGAAAGCAGTTTTACGTTGCTGGCATGAAAGTGTGGCCTAGCAAAAACTGACTGGGCTCTGCTTCTCGTGTTCAAAGGAGGAGAAACAATGAAGCACCATGTTATCTGGTGGGAAAATATTATAATCCAGTTTAACTTTGAATAGTATTATCCTAGTGAACAGAAGTCAGGTCAGATCAATTTGAGACCCAAAATTGTTTCACAAGCCCACTTCAGCATGTTAAAGCTGCCTTTGCCCTCACAAGGGTATTTTGAGGATTAATGTCCTGTCAGCACTTTGAAAATGTAAAGTGCTAAGTATATATTATTATAACCCTTTCCATTTATTACTTTTATTGATGGTCTCGTGGTTTCCATGACGCTATGTTGATTTGCACGGGATTTTCCTGCAGTGTGCATTTCATCTCATGAAGAGTAAAAAAACAAATAGTTCTTTTTAGGCCTTGTGCTTTGTTGGATATCCTCCAGTTACTGGGGGACTTGTTTATGACCCACTATCTCTGTGCCGTGAAAGCCGTACTGCAATACATTATGCAGCTGTTTGTTTTTAGCTTTGTTTTCTCAACTGTATAAGCCTCTGCTGCTACTGAGACCAGTGTGCTGCTTCTAACTGACTCCTAAGGGGTGCCTGAGTGGAAAGCAGACTCTTACCACTCACTGAACTCCCTGTGTTTTTTACAGTAGGTGCCTTTTTCCGAAAGCTGCTTCGGTGTGTTGAAGGAGTGGGGCTGAAGCCAAGCTTGTCAATCACTGGCAATCAGGAAAGATCTTGCTTGTTGAAGTTCAGTCCTGTTTTTTCTGCCTCTTCTGGTACTGGTATTACAGCCAGACCTCCTGGTGGCCGAGCCTTTCTGAGGAAAATTCCAAACTTTATTTCAAAATTTTAGATTTACAGTTTGGCTCAGTAACATGTCTGTCTAATTCCCAGCCAAGTCCCCAGGCGGCATTTACTTTTGGAGCAGTTTGCCTCCTCAGCTCTGCTTTCCTGCAGACTTCAGGGATTAAGTTAGTCCAAGAAAAGCCAAAGGCGTATGAAACCACGTGTACCTTTTGCTTCCTCCTCTGTTGAGAGTCTCAGCAGGGAGGTTGGCCCCGATCTGTCAGCAGCGTTCCCTCAGCTGACAGCCTCAGCCAGGTGGGTTTTCCTTGGCCCCTATCTCCCCTTAAGAAAAGACATAGAGAGAGTTGGAAGCCATGGCTGCAGGACAGCCAACCCCCCTCTTAGAGATGGACACGTGACAGGGCACAAGCGCAGCAGGTTGTGCCTGAAAGCATGCGTGAATTGCCACACAATGCAGATACCAAAGCTATCCAAGTCTATGTTGTTGTCACACTTCTGACATGTTTAGGGCCTGCATCAGCTGCCGTGCCTTTAACTATACCTCTCCTCATATTTCCCCTCAGGGGTCCAGGGTGCATAGGGGTGGACAAAGTCAGAACGTGTTGCAGAGGGTCTTGGAACTGCCACCTCTTGTAAGCTTTCACGTCCCTCACCGAATCATATTGCAGACTGACACCTCCAGAGGGAACACAGACTTGCCTTTCTTCTGTGAAATGCAGTGGGGTTTGTATCACATAGAACAACAGACTAATGTCAGTTGGAAGGGACCTCAGGAGGTCATCTAGTCCACCCTCCTGCTCCAATCCAAGCTAGGTCTGGTTGCTCAAGGCTGTCTCCAGGTGAGTTTTGAATATCCTGGAAGACAGAGACTCCCCTACCTCTCTGGATACCTGGTCCATGCTGCACCACCTCATGGTGAAAAATTCTTTTCTTATATCCAGGCCAAATTTCTGTGGCTGGATTGTGCAAGTGTTGTCTCTTCTCCTTTTGTTGCGCATCTGTGAGCAGCATCTAACTTAATCTTCTCTATAATCACCCATTAGTATTCAGCCCTGTGGAGCATGAAGTATGGGTTCTTTGCCAAAAATCTATCCTCAACATTTTTCTGGACATTTTCTTAGCTTACTTTTGCTCTCTTGTTCAACCTAATGAGAGAATGGAGTGCAGAGAGAAGAGAGACAAGAGGGGAAAAAAGCTAATGTTGCAATCGATGTTTTGTTTAGCACCTTTATGGAATAAAGCAGGAGTGATCAATAGTGAAACAGCAAGACCCCAAATATGATGATTCCTGTAGAGGGACAGCTTTCCAGTTCTGCCAAAGCAATTCCTTCTCTTAGTGTGAGAAAGCCCAGCTGTCCAAAATGTAGAAAAGAGTAAAATATTCTAGCTTCTTACAATGTTGATTAAAAAAAAAAAAAGTCAAACAGCCAGAGGCTTAAACCTGATGCAACTCCGCTTAGAAGTCTGTAGCTCCTTGTTCTCTATAGGGACAGGTTTTCCTGACCCACCTAAATGACTAAATACATCTAGTTTATGTGCCTAGTAGCTGCTGTATGCCCTTCTCGAACTATTACTCTGGACTGCTATGGACTCATGCCCTCATTATTAGTCCCAGTTTGCTGCTACATCTACTTGCAATAACTTGTCCTCCTCCTTCTGTGTCCGCTCCACATGGCTGTGATGTGGAGAGGGACAGAAGTCCAGGCACTGGGACAAAATGTGGGCAAAAAGGAGCCTCTTTGGCAGAGCATTTTTGGTATCACAAGGAGAGGGAAGTCAGTACAGCAATGACTGCTCAGGACACAATTCATTAAGATCTTTGGGCACTGCCCCTTCCATAGAGATCAAGTGTCCCATCACGATGCTCAGAATGTCTGACATGGTTCTCATCCAAGTCAGACAACCACAATGAGCTTTATCTCCAAGAGGATCTGTCCTACTCGCGATGGAGAATATGTCTTATCTCTGTGTGTACCGTCTGCTGAGACAGAATATAAACACCAAGACATACACAGAAGAATTGCATGCAAAGGTAGCTTTCTTGCACATCTTCATGGGCTGGCAACTGACCTCTGTGGCTATCAGGAGAGTTAACAAGAAGCATCATGCAACCTGTCTGCATTTTGTGACCTCAGATGTAAGTTGTTAAATGATACAAAGTTCAGGAAACTTCTTGGTCTATGTGTTCATAGTCCATGTTTTCCATGGTAATGGCAATGGTTCGGTAACGCCAAAGTAGGAAAGACACCTAGAAGCGATGCTGTTTATGCCATGCTGTCTCTGGGGCTGTGACTCTCAGGCCAGGTGAACAAAACAGATCTTCAACCTTAGAAGTTCCATAGAAGTGAAAAGGACCCATATTCTTTCCAGGAGCAGAAAGATTTAAAACTAATGTGTAAATGAAGTAATTATTGCTTTATGGATCCCAATAGAAAGAAGGAAAAACAAAGAAGAAAAAGTTGTGAGGTTTGGGGTTTTTTGTTTTGTTTTCTAGATGATTCTAAGGCCATTGTTTAATTAATATATTATATAAGTGAAATCAAACCAGTGGATGAATTCTTCACGAACAAACTCAGATGCTCAAACAGGAGGCTCAAGTCTCTCTCGAGAAAAGGAATTATCTACCACTTCAAATATTAAAGCTGATATCCCTAGGATATTGTTAATGTGTATCAAATCCTGCAATTCCACAAAATACAGCATTTAGCCTTGTCTGCTACCTAGAAGTAAACCTCACAGTGGGTAACACTATATTTTTTTTGTGCTGTCAGAACACCTTCTCTAACAAGACTCTGCCATGTACTTTTAATTCTGACACCTAATATTCAGAAATGTTGTAGCATTCATTCATAAAGTACAGGAGAAATATTTCATGAACTTAAATATCCAAGTTCAGTATTTTACAGTATTGTGGGTTTTGGGACCCATGGTACTAGAGCCATAGTCAGCTGGCCATCAACATGTTAAATACTTTTAACACCACAAGATGATCAAGAACATTTCATATTTTTTACATTATGTCTTTTTTTTAGTTTTCATATTTTTTCTTTTCTTTCCCTCCATAGATTTTCATATGATCACCTTTAGAGTTGTGTGAGAATCCAGTTGTTAAGAACTCTACATGCTAGCACGAAAGAGAATAAGGATATTTATCCATGCACATTTTATCTTTTTTTTTTTTTTAAGAAATAAGATTTTCAAATCTTGCTGGAAACAAATATAATCCTAAATAGAAATAAAAATTGATGTCCAAGGATTGAAGTTTGTTCTGGAGCAGAAGCAGCGCTTTGTGCTTTTTCCTCAGGTTGCTGTAGTATAGTTAAGATGATTCATGGTCTGGGAAAACATATCTGAGTTAGCCCGACTGTGCAGATTACATCAATTAGAGGGAAAGTTGGGAGGCAGAGGATCCTCTGGTGTCAATGTCTTGAAAGGTAAAATTTTTTGCCTGTGCATCTAGCAGGTTGGAAAAAAAAACCATGGAATGGAATTTTATGTTGTGTTACTTAATTGGAATACATGTTCAGCTGACCAAAAATGAGTTTTCCCGTATTCTTGTTTTGCAGAAAGGCTGAGATCTCATTTATGTTGCCCCAAATTGCTCAGAAACAGTTATTCTAACCATCTAAACCCTTTGAATTTTTTTCTGTAAAATACATCTCTGCTAAATGTTAATAAAAGTATTGGGTCTTTGAAAAAGTTTATCCACACTCTGGACTTTAAATGGAATAGAAGGCTTTGAATGGGCCCAATTTCTGTGTATTCTCAGGTTCTTGCATTATCAGAGGAGTGACTGTAGGTTTCTGTCCTACCCCTTAAGCATAGCATAAAACAAAGTGGTAAAGGGAAATCAGACCTCCTGCTTTGTGGGTTATGTAAAAGCATTGGATACGGAGAATGAGAATGACGTATGACAAACATGAGGAAGAGTATAAAATCATCATACACAATACAGCTTAGTTTGCTGTTTCTTTCTCAAGGGAATCCAGGCAGTGCAGCAAGACTGTTGAATCCGGATTATAAAATAAATGGCATTAAAGGAAGAGGGTAACACTTGCCATTATTTCTGCTTTCACTATATTTGTCCGATCTCTGGAGAACGATCAAATCGCCTTCAAATAGTAGAATCTTTCAAACGAAATAGCTTCAATGTTTGTTCCTGTGTATGCCAAGATAGATCAAGTGCTTTATGAAACAGACCCAGAACTTAAATATATCTTTCCTTTTACCTTACACATTGGAATGGCCCCAAGTTGTAGGATCATAGAAATGGAAAAGACCTATTAAATTGTGCATTTCCTTGCCAGTGAAAGCGTACTCTCAGTATATAGTATTTTCCATCTCCAGCTATTAGGTAGCTATCCCTTCACTTGAGGACTTTACTCCATAGCACAATAAAATCAGTGGTGGGAATTTTCCCTACTTCTCAGCCTAAAAATGGATTTGTTCATTTGGATTGCCTTACTCACGTCTGTAAGACACACTTTTCTGTTCTTCCTATTTGAGAGTTCAACCATTAAACTCTTGTAACTTGCCATTATATATACTCCAACCTCTGTAAAGTCAACCAAATGCAAAAGGAAAGTGGGAAATCTGTTTCTGAGATGAACTTATGGACAGACTGTTACACTTCCTATAGGTGAAATATTTTTCTCATCTCTCCTTTCACAAAATTTCTCAGTTGTATCAGTTCATAGCTTGTTGGCCCAATTGTTATCTTTCTCACTATCTTCCCAAACACTTAGATGACTCAGAGATGAGAAGGGCAATTCAGTTCTACACTTGAACTTATTTTAATAGGATTGCATATTTGACTTTGGGAATTACTTAAGAGGTGTGCTTCTTTCATGGAAGAGTGCTGCCTTGTTTAACATCAGCTCCATTTCCTCTGTTCATGGCAACAGAATTAACTGAGGAAGTAGAAGCCCCAGCGATCATGTCACGTGCTGAGCTGGAAGAAGTTCCCCTATAACTCCATATAGCATGTGTAGTTTCATGGGCTGTATAACTTGTTTGTCAAATGGTGCCTGCAGGCACAGTCTTATTCTTTCTTTTCATACTTGACTTTAATCTGAATTGTTCCCATAAGCTCTTTATGCTAGGTAAAATGGACTGTATGCAAATAGTTAAAAAAGACTTTTGAAAGGTGCAAAGAAGATAGAGGCAAACACACTAAATCCCCTTGTTGGAGGAGGGCTGTGTAGTTAATAGAAAAATAAAAAAAAAAGAGAGGAAGCCACCACTGGTTTGCATGCGAATTTGTGGGATGGCTGCCCATTGTTAAATTAAGTTCATCCATTCATTTCCAAGTATTTTCACCACACTACTTGCTCTACTTTTTGCAGTGGATACCAGCCAGGTTAAGGATTTACAGCCTTCTATGGCTACTCTTGCCAACACATAGGTCTTGAGAAGGTGTTTAGTGTGTATAAAGAAGCTTTAAAATAAAACTTGTTTGCTGTAGGCATTCACGGCGCTCTCTCTTTCCTTTCCCTCCTTTCTCTGCCCCTCCGCCACCTTAATTTGTCTATGGACTTGGCTTCTTTGTTCTTTCATGACTAATATTACCATCTGTGACATTACATATCAAGATAGCAATGCAACATATTAAGCACAGGAAAACCCGGAATGTTTGAGCTCATCCAAGCATTTGTTGCTTAAAGCTCCAGCATTACTTGGAGCCACCTGAAGCATCCCAAAGTTTCTAAAAGCACTTTGCAATAAATCAGCAGGTTTTTGTGTTATTATTGAAATGGAGATATAAGACCTTACTGGAGCTGCCTTCTTGAAAACAATCTCGGCAAGGTACTTGCAGTTTTATTTTTCACCAAGGGCTCATAAAAAGAGCTTTCACTTTTATCGTATTAGCCTAACTACCACTTAGGGCAGTTCACTTTGGGAACTTCCCAACTCCTTTTTGTCGAGATCTCCTGTACTACAAGGGAAGCACCACTCCCAGATCAGACCTGTGACCACGGCCTGTGTGAACTGTTGGTCTTGTGCAGCAGGGCCCCAGCAACCAGGCAGGACCAGAAACAAGTGTGTGTATCTGTCAACTTCTGCCCTGCCAAGGATAGATAAGGGGCAGCAAGTGTGGAGAGAAATGTATCAAGTGCAAAAATATCTTGAAATGGACACATCCCAAGATCCAAGATTGAAATCAGAACGGAGGTCTCTCCTCCTCCTGCTTCTCTTATGGTTCTAGACAGATTCAAATCTTACTTACCTAATAGGGGTTGCAGTAACCACCAAGATCTGATATTCCAAGAGACAGTCCTTTCCCTCCCTTTGCTGATTCTTCAGACAATGAGTTGCTTCACTGTTTATCTCAAAACCTGTACTCACCTGCAGACATCAACCTGTCCAGCTTTTCGCTGCATTAATAATTCTCCACTTCAGGCTCTAGTACCTGCATGTAGAATTGAATACTGAATAATTGTATGCTTGACACTGTATCTTATTTGCATTATTGCATTCCACTTTTTAAAAGACAAGGGCTTTATGAATAGCACAATAATAGTAAAATAATGAATAATAAAGTTTCGTGGCAAGGTTAGGAGTGTTCCTGCATGTCCATGTTTGAAGCCTGTCACCTACTTCCTAGTTTATCCAGGTTGCCCATTAGCACAAGTAAGGTGGGAGCAAGCTTCCTCCCCTTGTCTGCTCCGCCTGTAGCACCCACAGCTCCTGAGTTGTAAACTAACCCTGCTAAAACATCTTTACTGTCTTTTGATATACAAAATATGTGTGGTTATGTGTATTATAGTGAGGTATTTTTATATTATTTTTCATTCTCCTATGTCTGGACATTTACAAGTCTTTCCTGCCTTATATGACAAATATTCTACTAGTTTCCTGTTGAAAAAAAGCAAATAAATATAATTATTCTTTTTGTAGAAGTCATAGAACAAGAGAAAGATTACACAAGACTGATATAATAGGAACTATGGTAACACTACTATTAGGATTCTTTAATTTGATTAGGCATGATGATAGACGTAGAAAAACATGTAATAATGGTATTATTCAGAGGAAGGAAAAGGTGAACTGGAGAAAGGAGGAAACTGGAAGAAAAGGGGAAAACAAAGGGAAAGAGTAGACAGCAGGGAAAGGGAAAAAGTGCGTGCTTCAACAGAAATCTCCTCTGCTTTTGCCCTGGGCCCATAATCAACCTTGTAGGGCCAAAATGGTTGCTAGTGGTAATGCCACTGGCCTGTGTCTCATGTGGGTACTGAGTCATTTGTGAGATTTATCGCTGCTGTAGGGTAAATGATCTTCCTCTAAACAGGAATTGAAGGATAACCAATGTGCACACTAGACAAGCACACATGCCAACTTGTGTGCTCAAAGTGCAGATGTAACACTATATGTGAAAATTTGTCTGCGTAGAACTTGATGGAGGTGTAGGTGTTGACCCACATGGGGCTCCATTTTCAGTCTGTAGCACACATGTGGTCGTCTGTTGCATGCGTGTGTATTGAAAGTTTTGTATAACTTACTGTTGTTCTCTGCATTACCATGAGAGAGACGGGGTGACATAGAAAGTGTATTCAATATTCAGTTTGTTTATGTTATTCAGATCCTATCAATTTCTCGTAGCTGATGGCTTTAAACCTTTAGAGTAAGGGAAATGCTGATGGTATATGACTGAAAAAGACGTGGTTAACTTCTGGCGTCCACCAGTGTGACCCAGAACCACCTTTGGGCATGGGCCACGGTTAAAGATGATGGTGGCTTCTGTTTCTTTGCTGTCTTTCGGGTCGGGGCCCATGGGACCTCATCAGCTGAGATCTTCCCCAAGGAGGTGGGGCTGGGCGCTTTGCTCAGTGGGGCTGTAGAAAAAACTCAGCAATGAACCATGTCACTCTACCACACCTCAGATGTTTTTCCACCCCACTGCTACCCCTGCCCCGTGGGCTCAGGAGTGGGACAGATGAGACATGTGAGACTTTCCCCTAACTGCGGTCGCTCCTGGCCCCGGGTGCCCATGGGGCAGCAGCAGCCCCTGTGGAGATGGGGCTAGGGAAGGCAGGTGCTGTTCCCACGACCAGAGCCCGGCTCCCAGGAGTGGAAAGCGGGGGTCAGGAAGTTAGCAAAGGTCGGCCAAGTCTCGCTGGCTCTTCCTAATCCTCTTTTCCACCCACAGCCCCTTGAAACTCCCCTGATTCCTCCCAGTACGGTGTCCGGGGGAGTTGCTCTGCTGCTGCAGGATTGAATTTATTTTGCTCGCTTCCAAACTATGCTTCTGCAGAGTCTCAAGTCAGCTTTGCTTCAGCTGGTGTCGAGCAACACACAGGAGAGATGTGGCTCTATTACACTGCTTTGTTTTTCTTTTCCTTTCTTCTTTTTTTTTAACCTTTTTTTGGTTTTACTGTTCTGACAGGAAATCTTGCTCCTTTTTCTCTTGCATAAGTATGAAGTAACCCTGTGAAAACAAATACGGTTACTGCTTGTTTACGTGTGTAAAACTGAAAGGACAGTTTTGCTGATCAAGTTAGTTCTTGCTAGTCTGAAGACTAGAGTTGTATAAAGAATTTATTTAATTGTTTTTGTATGCTGGCCAAACCAACAAATCAACAACAATAAAAACATTTCTTTTGGTCCACTCAGAATTAAAATTTGACTGTTTTCTTGCCAAACAGCAACAAACACACAAATTTGAACGACATGTCATTTCAGGTCAGAAGACGTTTCATTTAGGCCTTTTAACGCTCACTAAAACGGAATATAGGTAAATTTCAAAAGAAACTCTTATTGCAAAGGGAGAAGTGGAAAGTTTCTGGTTTGAAAACATCAATATGATCCTTCCTGGCATTTCAAAATGTTTCTTTTGACCCCAAAATTTCATTTTACTCTAATAAAGATTGCTCCATATAAGGAAATTAGAGCAAGCTTTTTGCTACTGATGACGCTTCCTTACAGAGGACTGGAAAGGTTAAAAAGCAGTTAACTAGCAATCTTCTTAGATATCGCTGGAGAATGTACTTTTTGGTTTTGGCTTTGTACAGTGCATCCAGGCATTAAACCAAATTAAAATATATAGACTACAGTGTCCAGGGAAAGTTTTATCCAAACAAAATTTAAATAAATCCACACATCTCACTAGGTTAAAACATCAAATAAAAAATAATTTTGCACATATGTAATTGTCTCAACATTTTGTCATTTCTCTTCTGCTTTTAAAACAATAAGACCCAAATGTGGATAAAATCATCTTTCTCTTCCCACTCAAAGTGAACAACTTTTTCCAAGTTCTTATGCTGAAAAAATGTTTCTTAGGAATTAATGATTAAAACTATATAGAATAAGTGTTTTAGTGCTCTAGTTAAGGAAAAATAAGCAACTGCATTAGCTAATCTGAGTTCAAATAAACAGATGCATAAGCTGGGCTATTTCAAAGCAATGCAGAAATGAACAGAGACCATTAACACTCAAAACACTTCATCAGGTTCAGTGAAGGTTAACCTCTTCAAAACAAAATGTACCTAGATCTTGTATGGCTGCACTGGAGGAGTGAGGAGTAACACCCGTATCTAGTGGCAAGCTGTAACTGCAGATTTGCTGAGCATGTATGTTGGTGCAGAAGGCAGCTCACATGAGCTTAAGTTCAAAGATGAAGAGAACAAGAATATGGTCTCATTTACTGCTCACTGCAGCCAGCGAAGATGACCAGACATAGTGGTGTCCAATGCTCTTTTGAGTTTAGCAAAAAAATCTAAATTTTCAGGAGCTTGAACTCCCACGTGCCAGGGAAAGCCTCTTTGAGATATTGCCCAAATTTTGTGACATGGTATTGACCCTCGTTTATTCAGCGCTGTGTTTAAATGGTTCGTGGCTCATGACAGATACTTTCACGGTTTGTAGGAAAATATTGGCAACCTGCACAGCTTGGTAACAGAGGTTGAAAGTACAAAATCTGTGCTTTGGTTCATTGTGGATTTTAAATCAAGTCTCTCCAGATTGTCCCAAGTCTATGGACTGTTTCCACAACAAAAAGCGGCCACAAAAAATGAGGTTCATATTCTAGTGAATTTATTTGGAAATAAGTGTGTGTGTGTGTTAAATACAGAACCATTTAACTAGCAAAGGACTGAAAGAGTTGTATGTAGGTCTTGGAACACACAAGAAATAAAAGGGCCTCCTTAGGTGCAATGGTGCCGATATCCAGATAGGAAACAAAAGACTGCCAAAGTCTTCATTCGAGAATTGTTTTTCAAATGTTTTAAATTCAAACCAGCATGGATTGCTTTGTATGAATTTTTGACTCAATCAGCCTTCTTCATAGTTCTGTAAAATAATTCAGAATCACTGACGATCCTTTAAAATTTTAGGTGACTGAGGGAAGGGGGAGTCATTTACCACTTTCTGAAGAGCAACCAAACAAGAATGTGTTCCTCAGCAGTCCACCCCAGGTTTTGCACAGAATTTGATACACACCAGGAGAGGATTTTGATGTTTTGGCCAGCACTATGTGATTACACCTAGGAGTGTAGACATGATCAATAAGGCTTCTAGTTACAGAGGTCACTATTAAAACCTTTACAATTGCCATTTACACATCATTAACATTACTGCACGGTTTATAGTATTCCCCACACTATGAATGCTGCTGTAAAGATAATTAAGTAAAAGTTAGAACTGTAAAGATTTTAATTTGTGTATTCCTTAATGTGGAGTCTCAATGCTGTGATTTAAGGAACTCCCAATAACGGCAGAAGCAGCAGGGGGCTTTGCATAGGAAAGGAAGAAGAATAATATTTCTTTTAAGAGCTCCGTAAAACTTTGTTCCACTTACAAAGTCCTCTCTAGTCTGTACTATTATAGCCTAAATAATGTGTATTGTAACTCCAAATTTACATATTGTAATTACTTATTTTTTGCTCTTACAGAAGCATCTGTTTCTTCTGTTAGAAGAATTACACTTGGAAATTTAAATTTCCATTTGACAAAAATAGCTGTAAGAACTCCTGATGTTTTTGAGGTCAGAGCTTTCAAACAGGTTTTCACATTTGCCAGTTCTTACAGCCCATTTTAAAAATACGTGCTAGTGTCAGAGACGCCCAGCTGCTCTGAAATGATGAACATGACTAGGGATGCTTCAGACTGTGGACGACCTCTTCAAAACAAGAATGAGGCTTGACTTTTCAGGCACGGGGAGAGCCAGCACTTCTGGCACCCCAGGGACTCCCTGCATTGTTCTCGGTGGGTACTCACCTGCTTTCAGAACGTGGGCCCAGGGAATGGCCACACGGCGCTAGGGAGCCGTCAGCTACCTCAGCTGAGATGTGGTATCTCTGCGTCACCCCGCAGCCCGCAGCGTAGACAAGTCCTGAGTGTGTTTGAACTGTATAAACCAAACCACAAGCCAAACTGTTCCATTGTTCGATACAGATTTCCACTGTGCTTGGAAACTGAATTATAAATGCCTTTTCATAAAATCATCCTAAGGGTAATGGATGCCTAAAATACATCAGCTCCATTATCGAGGAGTAGATTATCCCAGCTGAATACACAGTATCAGAGTTTCCTGATTTGTATATAATCTACATTCTTAACATTTGCCTGGAGTGCTGTTAGTTTGAGTTAGTAGGACTTATTGTACTCTTAGCGTTGAAAGATGAATAGGCCTATCAACTGAATAGCGTAATAAATTTGTTCGGCTGTGCATGTCGTGCTCCACCTCTCCCTCGTTCTTCATCATGTATAACGTAGCGTAATGCAATATGACAGCTGTTAGCAGAAAAATGGTGCAGCAGCCATAAAAAAGTGATTTATGTCTTCTTACCAAAGTAGCTAAAATTAAGAAGCTGGTGTTTGGGAGGGCAGCAAACAAGTGAAATGTGAAACACAGCGTATATATATCTTCATGAAACATAGGAAGCTGTGAAATGTTTAGACTGACAGTGAAATTCTCCCTGGGTATCCACTGCAAGGTCGGACTAATAAAGGGGGTAATTGGTGGTGATGGTTGTGGATGTTCAGAATTGCCTACATGTCGCAGCTGCTTATGCTGGAGTATCAGAAGCATGTTAAATGCATCTCCTGACATAAACCCAAAGATCCTTACTACCAAACAACATAAGAAAGCCTAATTTAAGGTGGCAGCTGGCAGAAAGAACAACACATCAAGCAGGAAAGTTGTTCTTAACAGTCACAATGTAGAGAGGAAGCAGTGGGATGGGAGAAATAACTTGGGCATCCTTCTCTGCTTCATTTTTCCGCTGGTGTAAATCCACCAGTTCAAGGCTACAGTCGTGGATTAGGGATTTCTCCCTAGATGCTGAAACTATGAACGTCAGAGAAAATTCTGTATTTGGTTTACAATATGCCTAATGTGAGTAAACGTGATCGTGTAACTTCTTGTCAGTTTTGCCACTGAACAATGTAACACGTTAATCTAAGACATGGTGAATTATAACCACCACGTCAGATCACTCCTTGGTTTCTGTTCAACATACACTGTGTATATGTACTATAAACACACGTATGTCTATGTACATATATACTCAGGCTGCTGCTAAGTGTGATGTTTTTGGTTCAGTGGGTGGCACTCTTTCTTCTGAGTCAGTACTAAACTAGTTCTTCCCTCCATGGTGCTTAATGAATAGTGGAATATGGTCAGGTCAGAGAGGTTAATAGCCCTACTCTTGTGAAAAGTGCCAGGGGATCCTTCTTAGCAAGTGGTGAGAACCTCACATTAAATACCATCTGAAAGACAGCCTGGGACCTGCTCAGAGTCCCAGACTGGGGAGTGGCTGTAATGCAGAAATAGGGGGAACCGTGCTACATATTTAAGTGACTCAATCGTCCCGCCCGCATCGATACTTACCAGATGCAGAGAAACTGTTCTTGTGTGAAGTTACAAAATAATAACCAAGGGTAGTATGGCTGGGAAATACTAGAGCTTCTCTTTGGCATTTTGATTTAAATAAATATCAGAGAGGATGCCTTCACCTGGTAGTGTGTAGTGGTGTTGTAAATAATCCAGGGTGGGGATCTCTCAGACCCTTTGCTGTTGTCTTACTCTGGGCGCAATAAGTACTGAATGAGTTGGAGCAAGTGAGACCTGGGACAAAAATGGCCACATTTTGTGTCATTGCTAGATGCCTTGCCTTGGACAACACTTCCAGTCCTTTTAGGGAAGGGCTATGGAAGTCCTAGTTCCTATGCATTAGATGTCCCGAGTGACTTTCTAGCCACTCGGTAACCAGGGTAGAGATTATTTTAACAGGAGTTTTTATGTGTGGATCATATCCATGGCAAAGTGAAACAGCTAGGAGGACTCTATTTTGTGAATCTCTGTTGAGCTTTTGCTGTTTGCAAGTCAGTGTGGCTAGTAGCTGCACACTGGCAGTTATCCGGGCTCCTGTGAGGTAACAGCCGCTGAAATTCAGCCATTGAAGTTTGTGTGACTACAGGATTAGGTGGAGGTTTTGCAAATGCCAGCAGTGCCTTAATATTGCACTAGAGAGGCATTTGTAACCACAGAGCATTTCTGTATCTAACTCCATAGAGACCTAGCAGGTCACTGCGACCACACTGAATTTTTCAATCACAATTCAAATCACAGTCAGGTCCTCAACTAACCATTTCCCAAGGGCATCAATGACACATTGTCCTCTAACATACTGCTGACCAGTTTCCTCCGAGTTCAGCTTCATACGAGGCTCCTCTCCCCTCCCCAGCCTTTCTCTTCAGTGCACAAGGAAATCCTTTTGCATGTGCAGAGGAGCCAGATTTCTGCTAGCCTGTTGGTGGTGTTTTCTGCCTCCACAAGCTGCTTGGGGATTAAAGTACCAATCGCTGATAACACGCTTAGATCTTAGAAGAGCATATATGATTTTTTGCAGCACTGCTGTGTGCCTGGGGGAAGGAGCACTGCCTTGCACTGGGATGGACTGGCTCGCTGCAGCATCATGCCAAGGAGCTCGTGCTGCTTCCGCACCCATGACTGGCTTTGTCTCTGCCCCGAGCACACTGCATAGGGAGCCTGTAGCTGCTAAATGCGGCAAAACAGCTTAGGAATGATCCTGTCACACTGAGGGAAGGGGCCAGAAGTGACAAGAAACACGTACCTCGCTCACTGGCAATTCTTAAGAAAAAGACTTAGCAAGGACAGCAGGATTCACCCCACTACCTCTGCGGGATTGAGGTACCTCATAACTGCATCTCTTTGCTGTAACTGTTTTCAGAAACTCCATGATTAAATTCTACTGCATAATTAGGATACCATACTATTAAACAGAAACTTTTTCATCAGTTTCTCTGTAATCTCTCTATTAGAGGTTCCAAAATACTATCTTTACATTTCTGGTAAAAAACATTTCATAAATCCTTCTGTTAGTCAATATTGAACTATCATTGTTACATTCTCATAAACACTGTTTGTTCACTAGTTGTCTCCTGCAAAGTATGATTATTTCAGATGTCCAAATTGGATGTTCAGACGAATTCCAAGCATGGAGCAGTTTGTCAGATCATAGGATCTTACACTGGTATGGCCTGTTACCTGAACAGATTCCAGAAACTGAGCACAAATCATGTTAGCGATCACTTCAGCTGTCATTGCTTAGGGGTAATCAAGGTGAAATGAGGCAACTTTTAAAATGTGCAAAGTAAGATTGCATAATAATTTAGGTCAAAAAGTGAGCAAAGTCACATAACTGAGGAATACAGTGAATGTAGAACAGCAAATACCATGCATCACTGTCATTCTAGATCTTTTTAGACTAACCATTTCTTGCATTCAGAGTAAAGAAAAATGTTAACATTGCTGCCAGAAACACCCTGCAAAGAGAAAGTTTGATGCTTTCTATTTTGATGGGCACGGTTTAAAACATGTTTGGAGATACAAGGTACAATGCGTATACATACATTGGAAAGCTGAAGAACTTACTCTCTCATGAAGTTAACAACTTTAACAACTGCAGTAGAAAGAAGTGATTGCTGCCCACTACAGAAAGATTTTTTGCCCAATTATAAAAGGGCATGTGATATCAGAAATGGAAGCAATGTAGGTAAATTGAAGCAGGCTGTACTTCTTTGTTTGTCTTTCCTTTTTGGAACGGCTGTGCAGCACGCATGGATCAAAGCAAAGGGTTGTGTGTGTGCCTGCAATGTCTACTGTTTCTTCTTTTATGCTGAATCACAGAAAGGTGTTCCAAAACTGGGCAAATTTTGCCAAATACTCCTAATCCTAAGGAATTATGATTAGATTAAGTTATTATTCTATATAATGGTTTTACTGAGCTATTTTTTTATTAGCTATATGTTATCTATCAGCTTGACCAAGTATGCTAGTGAAAGAGAGTATGTTTCTACCTGTCTTCTGTCTTTCTGTGACAATCTATGCTTTGGTTCTGTGTCCTTCAGCTTTGCACGAATCACTAAAGCTCCAAATCCTTTACTTTTCAACAACTACCTTGTGGACACAAGGCTTCCTTTGAGGGAAGCACCATAGCCACCTTGTTTAAAAAGACAAGGCGTGGGGCCACATGTAATTTTGCATCTAAACAAATAAATATGAAGTGTAGATGCAGCTTCAGTTCTAGATCAGAATTTTTATGCTAGTCTTCAAAATCTGTTTTATTCTGCTTGCTGTGTCTTACAATACTTCTCTGACCTCCTGCATCTTTACTTTCCTGCCTGATAACTGTACAGACAAACATTGCCAGGATCAGCCTGAGAAGTAGCTTTACGTGCTCCTTCCACCGCAGAGTTTTCTTCAACAACACCGTGAACATACTTGTGGCAATCCAGAATTAGAGAGTTTCTTCAATAGACAGAACTGAGTTGTACTGTATTCTCTGGTTGAAAGTACCTGGGCTTGGGTCCAGACACCGTACAGTTTTGGGGGAGCACTGTGCCTGTGCTTATGTACCTTTTTGCTTTATGTACCTTTTTTTTTGTGACTGTCGTCAAGTGTTCCATAATGAAGGATATTTCTGCCTTTGTTTATTCCAGAGTTTGCTAGATCCTGATTTCAGTTATACTTGTCTACAGCAGAAATAATCCTAACGCAGTAACTCCAGATCTCGTCTCTGGTGTCCCTGAGATCAGGTCTGACTCACTTCTCCTATAACTAGTATTTAAAATCAAATCTGCTCTTTTCCTCTTTAAAACTGTCATTATGTTCTACTGTACTTGAAAGTGTAGCATTACTTTGAAAAAAGAGCATAAAAATGACATTTCAGGGTTCTATATTTGTCTGACAGTTGTTCCTGTTGCAGAAGTGCTCATTTTATAAGTTAAAAAGCTATCTTTCCTAACACCTAGCCCTGCACAGGGTGTTATGATTCGAGCTATTGGCACACCATCATCAGATTCTGCAACCAGTGTAGGCTGTCTCCTCTAATGTAAAGCCTGTCTGGTTGTACCACCTTGCCTTCTATCAAATCGTGACCTTGGTGACACTGCTGGGCCCTTTGCATTGCGTGAGCATGTTACAAGGCTAAAGGATCGCGTTACGCAAGGAAAACATACACCGCAGAATAAAATGCAGCTCAGGCTTTGTGTTAGAATTGCAGGAATAACAAGCTTTAATAACAATGAAAGTTCACTTCTCTTACCAGATACAAACATAGACCCACTTGGGGTCATTCTTTGGGGGCCAGGTTTGAGGCATAGCACCTTTAGCACAGAGACCTGGTCACCATTCTGCTAAATGTACCAGGAAAGCCTTAATTTCATCTCCAAGGAGCGTCTAAGACATTTAAAGCAGCACCTCTCAGTTTTGCAGAAGTGGTGATCTGTTCAGCTGCTTTGGTAGGAAATGTGTTGCCAAGGGTCTGCAGGCAGCAGTTGGCCGGGGAAGGGGTTAACTGAAAATGGGGGATGTAGCACATTGTGGCACCAAGCAAACTTCCGCATCTCCTTGTAGTCAAAGGTCTGTCTTTCATTTTCTTTTATAAAATGTATCAAACAATTTGGCATTAAAAGTACAACTTTTGTCATATTGAGAATAACAACGTGTTATAAGACAAAGGAACAAAGGCTGGAAGTTGAGGGAAATTGAAAGAAAGGAAGAAACAAAGAAAAACTGAAGATGTGAAACAGTTGTGTTTAGTTTGAAAAAAAAAAAAACCTTCATCTTTCCCCTCCCTCCTTGTCTTTTGCTAATATACTTGAAAAATGCAACATTTAGAAAAATCTGCATGTGTCTAAATGTAGGCTCCGTGTTACTTTACTCTGCATTTCTTTATCACACTTTAGTCATCCATATATTGTTTGGTACAAAGCATATGTGGCAGGCTGATGCATGTCTTTTTTTATAAATATTTATTACCCACTGGTGTGTTCCTATCTTCGAAGTTGCATCCACTTCTCCTTTTCCGTCTATGTTCCCTCCTTTTCCCTATTAAAAAACCCTCTTGTCAAACGATTTTGTTTATGTGGAAATAGTACGAAGACTATCTTAACTTTGGTTTTAGCCTCATATTTGTTTTAGCTTGCCTTGCTTCCCCCCCTCCCCACCCCGCTTCCTTTTTTTTTTTTTTTTCAG
>Ga0065711_1031867_pt1 | contig 28541 bp, 8 predicted proteins | sample Hoacrofraction12_FD_59098 | JGI IMG/M metagenome (GOLD analysis project Ga0065711, IMG submission 59098) | Hoatzin crop microbial communities from Cojedes, Venezuela - Epithelial fraction 12 v2 (version 2) | ecosystem: Host-associated > Birds > Digestive system > Esophagus > Crop | place... | reverse complement strand
TCTAATACCAGAAAAAAAAAAAAAAAAAAGAGGGGGTTAATCCTGGAATTAAAACAGATTTTAACAGTGGGCAATAACCTAGCCTTGGGCACATGCATTGAGCATTGACAATAAAAGAACATAATTAAGAACCATTCTTTAAGAATTAGCTGTTGATAGAAGTTCCATTTGAAAAATATAGTAGGTAAATTAAAGACTATCATACATAATACACAAAGGGAAAAAATTCCGTACTCAAATTTTCTAACATCTGAGTGTTTTAGTTTCTTGTTATTTTGACATGCTTTTAATGTAATTTGGCATGTAAGATGTACTAAATTAATTAGTCTTCCTAATTATTATCTGGCAATAAAGTGCAGAGTATGAGGTAGGTTTTTCTGGACTGAAGAATTCACACCACTGCATATATGGCAGAGATACCTTATGTTAATGTATCCCAGATTAAAAAAAAGATAAAGTTGAATTTGCAAGGATGGAAAACAATGGTCTATATCCAGATTAATGGAATTGGATCATAATATTATTTTCTATAGTCGACTATTTTGGGAAGCTTTTATAAAACTAACAATATTAAATTAAGGTGCTTACATAAACTTCAAAATTCCTATGCTTAGCAATATAAATTAATTTGAAAATATTTTCCTGGAAAAATAATTAAATATGGTTTACTACCCTTTATGGAACTTAATGCCATTTACCAATACATGATGAGTAAAATGACAGGAGCAGAGAAACTCATCCGATAAGGGGTGTAAACATATTCTCATAAATTGTCTCTGAATCCGTCTCCACTTCTTTTTTTTTTCTTTTAGTTATAACAGATGATTTAGCTGTAAATCATGATGAAGCCTGCTGTTGTTGTCTTCTAAGAATTTATCTTGCTTAATCAAAGCGAACAGTTCTTAGGCTGCTTCTAGGTGAACAACTTTTCCTTAACAGTCTTCTGACAAATATTTTTAAAAAATGAAAGCCATCAGAGAAGATGTAGATTCATTCTTGAGACTGTAACATAGAAAACAAGGAAACAAAAAGGCAGCAGAATTACTTGAAAACATAATTAAATCTTGTTAGGTCACAGCATTTCTATAGTATCGAAACATCATATTTATTCATATTTCATGGGTTTTATTCTTTCTTCCTTAAAAGCACTTCAAAGTGTCCATATATTTATAAATGTTTCAAATTCTAGTTTTGGTGAAGTACATACAGCTTCTTTTTATTGTATGCTTAATGTTAATATTTCCTCTATTTGCAATATTTCAACGAAGAACTTATTGGATAGTAGTAATCAAAATATATTTGTTGTTTGTTCTGAATGTTCTGTTGTTTGTTGCTCTATAAAACCCTTTTTGCAAACTCAATTAATAAAGAGGTCATTTGAAAAAAAAAAAAGATCTGAACTTAATAGAAATTTTAACTATGTACCAAAGCAAAACTAGCATTTTTAAACAGAGTTCCTAAATGCATTGTTAGCTGAAGATAGTAACTGGAGCACGAGGTGAGTTCTGTATAATAGAAGCTTCTAGCAGGAACTATACGTTCCTTCCTGTCTTCTATATTAAAGTTTTCAGTAGCTCAAAGGCATTTTCTTAAACTTGAATTGCTCATGAATTGTTTTATCATAGAAACAATGTTGTGTAGCAATTTTTATTTAAACAGTATGAAATCTGAAAGTGTTCAATAAGAAGAACGTACTTAGACCCACAGTATCAGTAAAATGAGCATTTAATCACTTACGTGAGGGACACAGCTAAAGGTGCGATTCAAAAATGCTGTCTAACTCATGCCTACATGCAGCAAAGTACAGGTCTTACTTTCATTAGCGTGTTGGAAGAAAGGATTTTAAGAATCAAATGTACAAAAGACACACCAGACATGGTATAAAAAATTAAATCTGCTCACAATTTCGTGCATCCATCAGAATTAATTCACTTGTAAAATCCTGTAAGGCCTTTTTAGCAAGGAATGTTGTCTTGAACAGTCATGCATCTAGTTTTGAATGTGTCTGGAATAGAATGAGAACTGAAATAAAATCAATCATCCTAGTTAGAAAGACTGCCACATGAATTTAGGGATATTTTTCTTGCTTTTCATTATCCCAAGTCAATAACTTTCAAATTATATAGGACTTCGTTATGCTTGACTTTCTTTCTGTTTTAAGGTATCTTAATTCTGTATCTAGTACAACATGAATTCCACTGCATACTTCAGGGAAGAACTTGACTTGTGGAACACAGATTGAAAGATGAGAAGTCAAACATAAAAGAGGGTTCACAACTGCAGCTTGGTGTTTCCAAATGCAAAGCTTGGTGTTTCCAAAAGCATTTCCAAAGCCTAAAGTTTTTCCCCAGTCAAAAAGTTATATTCCAATCAGGTGTTAATCTCAATTACATTCAATTGTGGCATCATTTATTTCTGTATTTCTTGGCTAATTCTTGAGCTTTTCTTGACACTTCCGCTTCATGTTTTGTTTCAAATACAGTTGCTATCACCAGTACTGCAATATGGGTCAAACCTACTCTTTTGTGGACTTGAATCTATATCTACCTCTTCTGTCCAGCTCCTTAGGCATGCTGTACCATCACCATGAATGTACTATGATGGAATGTGAACTGCTTAGTTTTCTTTTGAGATCTCGGCCACTCTCCTTCCTTCATTAGGAAAAATATCTCTTATACTCTCCTCTTCTGAAGCTATCATCTCAGTGTAATACTTGAATATCTCCTCTTTTTTGTATTCACATAGGAATGTTACTTCCTTTATAAAGTCATGTTACTTTCTTTATAAAACAAGCTTGTTACTCCAGTTAGTGTATTCCTGCTGTCAAAAGTGCTGGTTAGTAATTAGCTGAATTCCGACTGCAGTATATTCTATATTTCACCCATTGTCATGCTACTTGATCTCCAAACTACACAAAATATTTGCAGCCATGCTCTTGTTTCTTGAAGCTGATTGATTTTTGGCAACCTCTTTATGACAGCCCTTACTGAATACACACAGATTGCTGGCTGTTGAACAGAAATCTGTATTTCTCATCTTAATGTTAGTGTGTTATCTCCTTCATCATGCCTGCTAGGTGAAGGAACATTCCCTGTAATTTGATTCAACTTTGTGTCCGGCCTTTGACAATGGATGCGTTATCAAGCTTATGAAAATTCAGCTGTTCTTGTTTTCAACATTATTCGTCTTGATCATATAAAATTAACACTATACTCTGTAGCTGCTGAGACTTTTCTGAGTGTGTGTTAGTTACTGCAGTGTCCAGGCAACTAACAGTTTGAAGAAACTAAGCCGCAGAGTATTACATTATGCTATTATGGTTTGTTTTGGGAAAGATGATTGATTTTTATTTTTACAGTCAGTGTAGGGCAATATTATAATGCCATTATTTAAAAAAAAGAAAAGTTTAATTAACCTGAAGAACAAGTAAAATAACTCTTATGTCAACATCTCATTAAAATTTACTTGTTCAGAAATTGCAGGAGTAGCTATTTGGTCTCCAGGACATAGGTTTGGCAGTGAAGGTCTAACTTCTCTTCTGGTTCTTGTTTAAACTGTGTTGTGATCCTGGGAAATATGTAAATTTTTTCTCCATCTATAAAGTGAGGATAAACATGATCCTTTTTTTTAAAAAATGTCACGTGGCCTACAAATGAGAAGTGGTGTGTAAAAGCTGGGTAACTATTATTCAGATTGTGTATAACCTACCAGTTGTTATTTTATACTCTCCCTCACACTATTCTGCATCCAAGCTAACAGCAACCTCTGCCCTGCCTAGCAGCCACATTTACAGGACGGTAGAAATCTTACAACCTTTCTGCTTGTTTTCATCTAAGATGGGGGCAAAAGTTCACTGCTAAAGCCCGAGCGCAGGCGGGAGGGCAGAGCATGCTGGAAGCGAAGGAAGTCTGTTCCGTGGTCAGCAGCCTCGCAGAGATCCCAGGAGAGCTCGGCAGAGTGGGGGTCACGGAGCTCCAGTGAGATTTCACAATACGGGGTGGAAGTTGCACAACTCACTGCTGTCTTCTGACAGTAAATTGCTCCGTGCTGTGCTACAGGTTTGCCTGGGAGGGAAAGCTGGATGAAGAGCGACTAATTCCAACCCTTTTTTTTCACTAGTGTATTAGAGCTTCTGTGCCATGCAGTTGAGTGCTCTGCCTTTGGTTTTGGCCTCAGAAGCAACTGTGTGTGCAGACTCTCTTCTTCCTTCTTACCCTTCCTGGTAGTTGGTACATACAGCATAGGGACCTAAGTATTTTAGTTACTTATGTGCCACAAGTCATTAAACTTTTGATTTTTGCACCTTTCTGCTTTTTTTCTACAATGAAGTGATACAAGTATCACTAAGTTATCAAAATATGACCATTGAGCTGTGAAATATTTATTTATTTATTTATTTATTTATTGACACTATTGCTTGATTGCTGAAAATCAGCAAATAGTTGGGCAGAATTTGTATATTACAAATTCTAACAGTACATAGCTTAACAGAGCTGTGTTTTCTTAAGTTACTTATTTACAAATGCCTTTGCATTCAGGAACTGTGAGTTTTCTGCAACAATTCCTTAAAACATTTTCTTTAAGCAGTCCCAGAAGGTGGATTAAAAGCATTGATCTACTGTGTCACAGGATACCACTGGTAGGAAGAGTCTGGAACTAGAGGATTGGGTTCAGCCATCTTCACAAACCCACCAGATATAATCCAAGAGCAAAAATGCAAGCCTCTGTCAATAAAAAAAAAAGAGTAGAACAGCTTCCAAGTCCCACTTCTCATCTGAAAAATTATGTCATGGTTGCTTTTAAAGGTATGACTCAATTGGCCTCGCATAAGCATTCAGTGCCGCTACATGTCCCAGCGTATCCTGCCAGGCCTGCAGCTGCCACGGGTATCCCATAAACCCCTAAGCATAATCTAACAGTGCAGCAGCAACATCCCAGATATCCGAGGCACTTCAGGTAGAACAAGATACATATACGTGGGCAACAGAATCAAGTCCCATGTATTTTTCTTTACTGAAAGCATTTGTCATTTTAAAGAGATGAAGGAAGCGCTGTACTAGTTTCTAACACAGTGATATATTTGGCTTTATGCCAGTCACAATCAAAGATACAACTGAAACCAAAGCCCAGGGAGGCACATTTTGACCTACCGTATGGTCTACATCAGGTTCGCCTCACTGTCTGCTAGTTCCTCCTAGGTAGTTCTGTCTTTAAATTTTGCTTAAAATGAAGCTGTAGTTTTCATTCAAAATTGTAATGAATAATAAAAATTTATCAGCATGAATTTAATCATTTAATCAGAAAGTCAATGTTATATTTATGCTAATAGGATATCATAGAATATTTAATATAGAGAGATGTACACTGAATCAGAAGTTATCTAATATTTCATAGAGGTACTCAGTTGAATGTCAGAAAGTTGCTGTCATGTCTAGAAGTTCCAGCAGAGTTTCATCCCTGTTGTGTCTGTGTCCTGTGCTAGGAGAATAAGTATGCATGTGTGTGTACACATTACATCTGGGAGCAAAGAGTATGTGATTTTTTTTTTGTGTACTTTAAAAAAGAACTACGTACAGTTAAATATTTTGCATGTCAGTTTTGAATAGCTTTTTTCCAGTCAGTAAGTGTACCAGTCTGATTTTAAGTAGTTTAGCGTTTCAAATACTGATTCGACCTCTGCAGTCAGAACAGCTACTGCTTAAAAGTTAGCATAGTTTTAAATGCTTTGTTGGGTTCAGTCCCATCTTCTGTTGTTCATGTGCAGAATTCATACCCACTGAAAAAAAATAAAATTATATTAAAATATTAAGGCATAATTTGACACTGAAGGAGTAGTATGCTTAACTTTGGGATTTGGAGCTTTAGAAATATATGTAGCTTTAAAAACATTTGAAAAACCATGAAGTAAGTTTTGAAATAAACTTCCTATTACCTCCCAAAACAGCAAAGAAAAGTCCATTTCTCTTAGCATGACATATGTCTTGGACTCTTCAGCTTGTAACCAACCTGTTCTTAATGGTAGCAGAAGATTCTATTAAGGCAAAAAAAAGATTAATGTTGATTTCTATTGCAAATGGTCTAATTTCTAGATCTGAAGATGCAGTTATATGGATTTCTTATTTCTCAATCATACTTTGAGCCAGAGCACCAATACTCTTTTTGTTCCTAATCGGGATTTTGTGGGGAACATAGGAATTGAGTTGACTGCCAGTGTTGCTACATTTGGGAATGCCTTGTCATTACAGCAGATCTGTCCAGAGATGACTTACAGTAATTTGGTCCGTTTAAGAAAATCAGAGCTCTAGAAATACACCTCAGCTGAATGTCCCTGATAGGGTTTATAAAATGGTATAAAATATTGTTCCTTATTCAGAACATATTTTCCTTGTGCTTACTGAGGTATTGAAGGCTCACTTTGACCAAAATGACAGCTTCAGACCATGATGAAAGAGCTGAGATCATGTCTTCCTGTTGTGCTTCATCTGTAGAATATTTCAAGTGGATGTCTAAGTAAAAAGGGAAAGGCTGACAGTGCTTTTCCATTTTAAGATAATCTAAGATTTAATCAAACACTCTATAAAATGTATATAATGGCTGTTACATAAACAAAAAAATAGTTCTTTCTTTGTGATTTAATTAGAACTTTACTCTCCAGAATGTAATGTTGTAGACATTCAGGATGAACCACCAGATGAGTTTCAGTATTAGCATTTAAAACACCCACAATGTGCGAGCCAGAGCATATGGTTCATAGGAATTAGTGATGTTATGGTATTAAGGTAGGTACAGAAGTCTAGAAACCTGCTTCTCTCCAGAAAGGGTAAGGTTCAAGTGAAAAATAAACTTACTTATTCAGGAAAATGTAAATAAAGTAAAAAAATTTTAAAATTAGAAATAGATCCATATTTCAGATTCAGATTTCAATATTGATGTCCTTAAAAATCAGGACAGTTTTTGTCTAGATGTACAGGCACGATTTTTCTGAGAATCTTAGATTGCCAAGACTGAATACCAAATGTCTTTATTTGCAGATTAGAACTATCCACAGACAAGTCATTCAGTGCAATGTACGATAATCCCTAAATATGCCCATCAAATTTCTCTCAAAGAAATTTTTAGTGTTGCTTTTGGATACAAAGAAAAATTGTAGTTAGTGAGGGTTCCATACTCAGTAACTCTTGGTAGTTTAGTAAAGATGAAACACTAAGAAAGGTGGTGAAAATTTCAGCAGTCTGGCAGAATGTAGAATTAACGTTGTTCTCACCTTAAAATGACATGTTAAAGCAAGTGTCGTTGATGGCTCCCTGGAGAGGGAAGTTTTTGTATTCTCTTGCTGAAGACGGAAGCTTTTTCATTCTTTCATGTGTATGGCAGTCATTTGGTAGAACATAAAACACGTGGTGATCAGAAGTGGCGTTGTAAAATCTACTTGTCCCCTTTTAAAACTGATGTTTTAATCTGTTTAGAACAGAGAGAGGTATAGTTTAAAAAAAATTCCCTGTAGCATATCTTGAACAAACTTTACTTTACATGTATGTTGTTCCAGTCTAAGCCGTGGAATACTGGACCTCCACAAAGTTTTTCAAAGCAGTTAGCAGTACAAAACTTTGTGTTAGAAGATTTTATTTATTTTTAATAACCAGTTATTTGGTTTCAGTCACAGAGGTGATGGTATGAGGATTGCTTCTTGAGCACCGTCCTCACATATATTGACTTTCCTTACAGGTTAATTAATATAGGGATGCGACAACTGGCAATATCATCACTGCAGGGTATGGCAATGGGCAGACAGGAGCAGTGAGCGTTGCAGAATTGCAAGTGTTCCACTGTACAGAAGCACATCTCTTCCTGTTACACGAACCCTGTGCCTTAATACTTTGAATTTTTGTGACATATGCCATAAGTTAAGTTTTTTGCAAACACTTTCCAGTTATTTGTATTTATTCAGTAAAAATATTCCAGCATTTTGATTACAATTTTCTTTGTAGAAAAATAGCCTGATTAAATCTGTCATTTGTTTCAGAGTTAGAGCAAGTGTGGGTGATATATTTGGATGCCCACATTTGTTTCAGAGTTAGAGCAAGTGTGGGTGATATATTTGGATGCCCACTTTCATTTGTTTTGAAATGACAGCAAGGTGGATTGGCTGGCTGATGTATCAAAACCAAATGCCAAAAAAAAAAAAAAAGAGTACTTATCCTGTTCACTGCGAGATTGCTGGCATTTTATTTCAAGCAGCTTAATTCAGTCAGGAAAATCCTTATGAATTAGTTCTCCCTAATCTGTTTTTTTGTTGTTGTTCATGTTTATTATTATATGTATCTATTCTTTGTAATTTAGGCAGTTCTGTATACTGGCTGTATAGGCAGTGCAACATATGATTATTGAATTCTTAGCAAAGGCACTCTAATAACAGTTTTCTCTTTCTTTTACGGTTTATCATGTGTCAGGCACAACCATATTTAGCTGCTCTGTAGAATACAAACCACTGTGTTCGGTGTGGGTCAATAGACTGGATTTTTTTCACAGGTTGGAGCAGCATGAGAAGTTAGCTAGGATCTAGTTTGAGCTCTGATTTCTTGTTCCAAGTTAGTACAGCTTAGGGCTTGCTCTAACACGCGTCCACTGAAGGTAGCCCTCAGAGCTATCTTTTGCCAGGAGTCCTGGCACAGCTTTCTATATTCATCTCTCCAAAATCTGCAAAAGTGGAAGTGTAAGCAGGCAAAACCAGACAAGTAAAATGTTTCCAGAATGTGATTAAACAAATCTAACATACTAAAAGCCCCTTTACAATGTCACAGCTGGTATTTTGTACTGAGATAATGAGTGTGAATGACTAAAGCATGTCAGATATGCAAAAGTGTCTGAATATTAGCACAGGATTGTTTATGCAGTATTAACTACTTTGTTATTTATTCATGGTTCTGAACAGTTAATCACATCCTTGTTCTTCTTGTTTTTAGAAGCTGTGTTGTGCAACAAAATATGGTATTGTGCAACGAAATTAATACTGAATAAACAAGTGGCGAGTTTAATGCAGTCTTAGAAATGATGGCACAAGTTGATGTGTACATTTCTGAGCTTAGTTCGCTTTTTGGCGTACCGTATTTTCTGTAGGACGAACATAAATATATATATGATTTTGTGTGATGACAGATTATCAAAACAACCTCCCTTCTCTTGCCCTTATATTTCTCAACATTTTTAGTGAATGCCAAGTTTTGGGATCTATTACTCCAGTAGACTTAAAAAATCACTAATAGAATAGCTATTTGTTGAGAGAAAGAAGAAGTGATTTATAATCATCAAAATAAGTCAGAAGTCTGAATACTCGAAGCCAGGTAGAGCCCGATAGATGTGGCCAAAGTAGAATATTGTTAATGGAAAAAAAAAAGAATTTATAACAAAAAATATGTTTTCAAAGTATTATTTGCTTCTAATGTTATGTAAATATTCCAAATCCAAACAGATGTAACTGATGCCAAATCAATTTCTGTACGTCCTTTCCTTTCAGCAACTTGGGAAGTGATGTGATTTCTGCTTAAAGAAAACAAGAATTGGTCCAGGAGCAGAAAGCCCATTTCATATGGCTTTAACACCTGTAGTATAATTTCTGAGCTGTTTGCTGTCTCTAACTGAGGATACAAGCATTATCTGAAAGAGCATTAACACAAAATGGTGTCAGTGCAAAAAATCTGTTAGAAATTGTGGATTATCGATAAAGAGAACTAAGAGAAAGGTCAAAGCTCTAGTGGACTGGCTGTAGAACACAAGCAGAATCTAGTCTTAATACACTTTTTAGTAAATAAATTGGGATGGTTTCAAAATTATACAGTCTTGACTAATTGACATATGCATACTGATCTACTATGGGCATTATTCTTTTGATTGTTTTGTTTAATTCAGTGTGGGATTTTCACTGTTGAATTCTCAGCAGAGTAACGTAGGGGAAGTGCGGAGTATAACACTAGAAATATTTGTTAAAATCTATCCTGGATAATCAAACTAACAATGGAGGCTGATTAAGAGAGGAGCTTTTTATATCCATCTCACATTCTCCAATTCCATAACCAGTCAACATTTTTCAGTTAAACTTTTCTTATAGACAAAAGCTGAGTATTTAAAGCTTCTGTGTATGAAACTATGTGATTTCATATATATAAATATGAAATAACCTGACAAATACAAATATTCCATTGCAAAAATTATCAGCTCAGGCAAGCACAATGAAAGGAGATAATCAATCACCATTCCAGATGAACTTTTAAGTGACTGTAACCTTGCTGAAATTTACATTTCTTTTTTAAAATTTTTTTTCATTAGTTAGATTGGTATACTGAAATTAATAATGCTGTCTTTTGAGTTGTAAAACCCGTATTTGTATACTAATATATGTAGAATTAAATAAACAGAATATCTATATGCATGTAGATCATCTGTGAATTCTGAATGTAGAATTTCCCACAAAGAAACCATTTAGAGTAAATTTTTTGGAGTAAAAATATCAGAACCAAATGTAGATATGGAGATTGGACTGGAAAAAACTGCATGTACAAAGGAGTATTTATAGTGCATGGAATCTTTTGAGTTGAGCAAGTAAATTATTTTCTTTGCATGAAAACAGATAAATGAGCTACTTTATGTGAAACAGCATGCAGTTATCTGTAGATAAGTAAGTACAAATTAAAAAATACTGATAATTCAGAAATGATTCTAGATTTTCAAGTTTACTTAATTTTGGCAAAATAAACACCAGTATACTTCACATTTGAAACATACATGTTGTATATTAAACATCAGATAATTCCATCAAGCAGGTTTTACTTGAGTGTATTATCCTTATTGCATTAGACCCTGTTCTGTGTCACACAAATAAAGAACATTAAGTTAATCTCCCCTAACATTTATATGTCCACTGCTTAGCCTGTCATGTGAAGCTCTTTTCGTAGTCAATGACTGTTAGTCAACATACTCAACAGAATCTGGAGTCCACTTAATTTTGCATTAAGTTGGCAGCTATGTTTGGTTAAGTGAGCCACACCTCAGAACACCTGTTTGTCTCTGTGGAACGCAGACCAAGTTGTGATTGCCTAGTACAGATGTTGTCTGTGCTGTAAGCGCCTGTGCTGCAGGGAGACAAATCTAAGTTCTGTGAGAGAATCAGAAGTTATGTGCCAACTGTTGACTCAGCAGAGATTCTACAAAAAGTTTTATGGTTTGTATGTCCAGTACATTGTGCCAGCAATCTGAGCATTTTCAGTGCTTCATACCAAGCCCACAGGACTTACTGCATCTACACAGGCTATTGCCACTGCCTATGTCAGGTTGAAGAAATCCAAGATGCAAAAGGCCCATGATACGGGCCAGCTGGCTTGTCTGCAGATGCATAGAAAACTTCTCTGGCATTTCTATAATTCTGTGATTCTATGATTTCATTATAGGCTGCAAATGCTATACCACCTGAATGGTTGGACATCCTGGGTAAATGTCTGTGCTGTCATGTTTTTCTCAGGAAAGATTACCAAAAAGAGAATTATTCTGAGGAAACTCAGAATTATGTTAGCTCTCATACATTTCCTGAAAAGCATACCAAATATAAAGATTTCCATTGGTTTCTGATGTCTAGCAGTGATTTCTCATAATGCAATATAATTATAATTGCATGCATATAACAAGAAGTAGAAGGGAAGAACTGATGTTCTGGAGAAGCAGTCAAAAGTCCTCAAACCTAATTTTTCACATTGGTTTTCTGAGTCACTGGAGCTCAAAAACCTTGAAGATCTTTTTGAAACTTCTTCACAGAAATCATACAGTTGGCTGGGCCTAATAAAACACACAAGACACCTCAACTAGGTATGAAAGTGTTGTTATCATTAGAAAATCACTGGCCATCTTGTTGGACATAATGTGCAATAAGCTATAGACTATGAATGTAAAATTCAGCATTAGAAAAATTTTCTTGAAAAGGAAGAGCCAAATATATGCTACATCATCAGAATTCACAACCAGAAGAAAGAGATGGAAACTTTTAAGGTCTGAACTCTACAGTATGAAAACTAATTGAGGACAAACAAAATAATCTGTTCAGTTGAAGAGTAAATGAGCATGCAAGAGGGGTGAAATCTTCATTGAAATTCAGATACTAAAGGACAGTACAGTAGTGCTTTAGATACAATTTACAGCCCCTATTAGAAATGATTGTATGCATCATCTTAGAAGCTATGCAAAGTTTATGTGAGACGGAAAGCCTGCTTTTCTGAAAAAGAAGAAAAATGGTACAAGAAAGAAATCTCCTGTTTTCTTTTCTGCAAACATTTCCATGGAGCCATATAAAGCCCCCAGGCAGTGCAGACAAAGCAGTTCTGTTTAAAATCCAGATTATCCAGATTACCCTATCCATATCTTTACAGTGATCACTTACAAATAATGTTCAATAAATAAATGCTTGCAATTAATCCTTTGAGTTAAAAATGTAAAGCATTTGTATATAATCTAAATTACTCTAAAACTATACTTACTCCTTTTTCTTCTAGCTGCCTTCAGTGGATTTACATGGCTATGTAATGAAAATTAGCAAGAAATTGCTGTGTATTTCAGAGACCATATGGACCTCAGCAGAAGAGGTATTGGAAATGGATAAATTTTCGTTTTTGTGTTCTGGTTTGAATAGATGAACGAAGAAAGAATAGTTCTCAGTAAACTGAAAATTAGAAATGAACTGACTGAAAAGAACTGCAGCCCTGGAAAAGCTATAAAACACCTGGTTTTGCTTCAGATCATTTGTAAGTTTGGACACACTGGGCAATCTGAACATATGCGTCCAGGCATTCCATGTTGTTCTGGGGGGGGGTGTCTCTGATTGTGCCTCGTGTGCCAGGCTGGAACACTTTGCACTGCATGCAGGAGTCCTTTTTGCCCTGATTGCTGTATCAGGTATCTGGCTGGATCACTCTACGTCTGAAGAATACACATACTCTAATTTTTTGGGGAAGCCAGAATGTATACATGTCTCAGGAGAGCGCAGAGGAAAAAGCATACACAGGTCTTCTTCCACAAGTTGATCAGCGCTTTTGTGTTCCAGAGTTCTCTTTTCTCTTGTGAAAGGTAAACCATCCAAAACAAGTAGAGTATAGGTTTATAATCCTCATAAAGATAAAAGGTGTTTGCTATTATTGTCATTACCTCATAGTCCTCGGAGTCAGCTCTTGGGGATAAAAAGCATCTGGGTCTCATATACAAAATTGTAAGTGAATTAATCTATTTGAGCAATTTGTTAAATGAAACTGGAGCAGTGACAACAAAAATAAAGGGAATATGCTACCTCCCTGCTGTGTAATACCCAGCATGTCTAAAAGTTATTTGTCTTTTTTTCTCTGTAGGAAATCAATACTACAAGAATGAGAAATTCATAACAGCTGAAGAGCAATTTGTATGCCAGCATTCACTGTATATCTGGAGATATGGGTATGTCCTGCCAGGCATCATCATCAAACAGCTTGTAGGAGAAAATATTTTTCAGTATAGCAAAAGGCAGAAGGGGACTGTTATAGGGAGGTCTTTTATAATTTAAAAAGAAGTAAGAAGTCCAAAATTTTCCTTCTGAATATTGGTTGCAGTTGTTTTGGGCAAAGGATACCTTCCGTAGAATGTTTAGTTTATTGCATATGAATTTATATGAAAATGAAGCAAAATGCTACAAAAAGCATAAATGGTTTGGAAAAGTGGATTTGACTGAAGAACCCAAATTTATGTCAATTTCCTCCCTACCTGTACTGCTCTGTACTCATCCTATGCTAAATCCAAGATCTTTGAAAATCATAATGTGGACCAGTGTACAAATCTTGCAAATCTAGTCATAGTAATTCATAGTAATTTGTTCCTTTCGTGTCTATGCTTCAGTCTGACTCTCATCCGCATAGTTTTTCAGTGTCATCAGCGTGATGTTAAGAAACTGAGACACTGAATGCTATGGACTCATGAATTAAATTTATTATGTTCAAAAGTGTCCTTCAGATAAATAACATAAGCTGGGGGGTGGGGGAATGGGTAATGCTTCTGTCAGATGTTCCACTCATAATTTATCTAACTCAATCCTAAATTTCTTTATTAGTTTTGTTAAGCATGATAATGTTGTACCTTATATATATTGTACCTTACATATGTAGGCAATCATACACATGTACACATATATACATCTATGCCAAATGTGCCAGGAAAAATGCTGAAAATTAAATGAAAATTAAGGAATAAAGGAATGTTTTAAAAAATCAAGGAATGTAAAGGCCCAGCATGTGTCTTTTTTCTGCATTTTTAATTCATGGAGCACATACATGAAATTGTCAGGAAGCACTGTTCTAGGATAAATTTCTGGGTGCAACATAACTGTCATAAAAGCATTGGGAGAAGTTTTTATTTGTCAAAGTAAGTTCTGGAGAAAGGCCTTGGTCATCTATACAGAAAAAAACAAAGCTACATTTGAACATTGTTGTAAAAGATGAGACGTTTAAACCTTACATAGACACTTGGGTTTAGCTAGAGACCTGGGATGAAGGGCACATCCAAACTTGAATACTAGGGAAAATAATTGTCTACACTGTTTAAATCGAAAGTCATAATATGATTTGTCATATACATAGTGAAGAGTTCATTTGGTCATGATTTCAGGAATATTTAAAATATTTTTTTTATACACTTTTGGCATAACAGAGATTTGTCTCAGGTAAGAACTCTAAAACTGATCCAAAATCAAATCCCTCCCTAGTAATGATAGGAATATTTTTAGTTTGGGTAAGAGAGAACATGAATACATGCCTGCTGCACCACAATAGACAATTGCCTTGTTCACTTATAATTTGCTGTTCATTTTTAAGAAGAATTTTCCATTTATTCACAGAGGAAGTAAGGTGTTTTATAAAGTTCCACAGATAATATTTTGTAGAGCTTACATTGCTTTACAAATTGTAGGTAGATATTTTAATAGATAACTTATTCTATTTTTTTTAAAGCAGCATAAACATAAAAGAAAAGGACCTCCAGGTCTGAGTGACATAAGCAAATGGTTTTTAAACACAGTACAAAAACACCCTGGCAGTATTTCTCCGTAAGCAACTAAAAAAACATTTAAAAAGCAGGAAAATAAAAGAGAACTACAAACTAGAGTTGTATGGAAGATTCTTAATTTGGAAAATGGCAACTTGCAAAAAGCAAACAAATTTTAGTTAGTTTTAACGGTGGTTTGTTTTCTATTGAAAAGATCAGAATGTGGGATTTCAGGTCAAAAAGAGAGATTCCCTAGCAAGACAGGCTCAAGAACTCAGATGAGCTCCACTAAACTGATTCAAACCAAAACCTAAACTTTCAGGTTTTCCAAATTCCACATGACTGTCAGACCATCAAACTAAAACACTGTTAAAGAATGTTGAATTACATGTTGGACTGCACTATATTGTAATCATTTGCAGTCAGTAATGAATATATATCTTCAGTAGCCCCTAAGGAAAACATTTTTGAAAGCAACAGATGAAATGCACTTCACTTACCATTTGACTATGGTGATTAGAATGTCAGTTTGGTAAGCTTTCAGAGCTTCTCTTTCATGAAAGTAATGTGTGAATGCTATATTACACCTGTTTCCTCTGTCATCCAGAATATAATATTTAGTAGTACACACAACTGGAAAGTTGTCTATGTATGACAATTCTTTAACCTTTCGGTAAATTTTTAATTTCTTGTACCTATATACTACCTTTTTTCCCAAGGGTTCTTGATCATAGTGGTTTTATTTGGGGGACTAACATTGTGTCTTAGAAGTGTAAAATAGTCCATCCAGAAGACTGGATAAATCTATGTGAGAGTGCTTGTGTATGAGTGAGCAAAAATGTAAGGTATAATGCTGTTTCACTTGGCATAACAGACACTTCAAAGGCTTGTTGAAGTAGTCAGAATGACTTTATTCAGTTGGGTTTTAGTCAAGCTGAGTATGATTTAGAGGACCCAACATTACTCTGCTTTGCTAGAAGTAGCGCCATTTAAATGCAGGAAGTAATTACAGCAGAGCGAAAAATCTCACTGCCATGCTAGGGGGGAAAGAAGGAGCAGAGATCTGGGGAGAAATGTCCTAGCACTATGCTGCCCAAATAACAGCAGAGAATAGTTTGTAGTATATACATATACAGGAATACATAGGAATATTTGCAGGAGTATATACAGATGCATATACACTTCATTCCTCAAGCAGCAGGAGAAGAGTTGTAAGCTCTTCCTAAAGCCTTTTTTTCCCCACTTGCTGTGTTGACACCAATACAGAGAGAATTAACAAAATGTTCTACAGACTTTTTCGATGAGAAATGTTTTAGGGCTGCCAAGTCCAAAGTCATTTGTGCCTTGAAGGCTTGATGAGAAAACTTGTCAAGGTAACAAATAATAATGAGTTACAATAGAAAATGTTGCCTTTAGAAAATTAGGGAGATAGGAGCCAAAGATTTACCAGACTAATCTGTAATTGCTGTGGCTTTCACAATAGAACAAAACACTGCATGGATGCCCTAGGTTTTAATGTGGAAAGTTTATTTGTAAATTCTTTAATGAGTTCTGAAGAAATGTTAGGAAGATAGGTGGCAAAGACAGTTTTGACATCATGCAGAAAGGAGTACAGTCATTTTCTGAAATGTGTTCCAGCTAACTGCCTGGGTCATTTCTATACACATTAAAGACTTTTTAAAACAATAATGTCATGTGAAGAACCTTTTTTGTCTTTTTCAGTCCAAACTGGAATTTGATGTGATCTTATGGAAATTCATGTGAATTAATTCAATGGGAAAGGAACATATCTTTTATGTACTTATTGATGGATATTTTCCAGAAGTCCATTAGTTTCCCAGAGGTCATTGTTTAATTACAGCAGAGTTTATGATGTGATTATATCATACATCAGGATTCAAGTAGTTAACAGAGCAAACAATTTAACATTAATATAAAGGGAACTTGGAAATATTTCCCTCTTTCCTTTACCTGAAAATTCCTGTCTAGTAGCATAAGCTTATTTGGTAAAGCAGTTCTGGAAAAGGATTTTTTGTTTGCTTGGTTAAATACTCATTGTAAGAGCTGTTAGTGGGCTATTAAACTGAAATAACATTTCCATTGCACCGGGTCAGAATTGCACCCGTGTCTTCCAGCTGGTGGCTGACGTACTCTTAGCAGCATGCAAAGGAAATTCAGCTACTATAGAAGATAAGAATAAAGCCTTCGTTTCCCCACAGAGCTGGTGTTGCAAAAGTGAAAATACTATCACTTTTCTGCCTCTACTTATTTTACTTCTTAGTGTAGATTGTATACTACCGCCCTAAAAGATTACCATTGGAAGGAAAGGATTAAAATGGAGCCTGGCCTAGAAGGATGTCTACTGACCGAAACATGCAGCTCTTTTTTAAATCTGTCTTTGAAAAATAACTAAATAGGGCCTTTTTGGTACAGATATAGTTTGCAAATGTAAAAAGCACAGGTTCACCACAGGAAATACAAATGGCTAGGAAGCCAATATATACAAATCAGGAGGAAAATTACTACTGAGATACTGAGAAATGTCTACATTGGATTTCTAGTCCTTAATTCAGTGATATTTTCACCTTTTATAGCATCTAATAAATACGTTTTAGAAGGAATCAATATACATAATCACATATGAGGTCCACATAACTGGACAGGGTTTTTATACAGGCCCCGCAATTTGAAGGGGAACCCCAGCAATTTTCAGAAATCAACATATTCATGTCAGTCCTGCAGGCTAAGTGTGCTGAATCAGCCACAGAAACCTACATTTTGTTGTCGTCTCAAAGACACTTAGGAAACATAATGTAGCTGGATACTACATATATCCATGCATTCAGCCAACCCTTTTAGAGCTGCTGAACCAGCAGGCCTTACAGCTTTTGTTGCCAGTAAAGTAGTGACATGATGTCAGTAACTTCAGGGCTGTAATTTGTCAACTGTCTGACTGTATGAGCCGGTAGTCTGAAAGCCCTAGGTTTTGGAAAGCTCACGGACCAGCATCTCATCTGTATGATTTTGGTCATATGGGATTTCAGTTAAATAAACAGTCAATGGGAAAAGCTCTGGCCTTTTAGTCTCCCACTGTGGGACAGCAGGTCCTGATTTAGTGCCAAAGAGAAAGGACATAGAAAGGAGATTCTGGAGTGCCAGAAAACTTTGTGTCAATTTGTTAATTTTCTTCCCATCACTGCAGTGGAAGTGGGATTAATCTTGGTACTGTGAGGCACAGTACCAAGGCACTGTGAAGCACAGAACAGTTTGTCACTGTCTGACTATTGCCTCTCTTTTTCTCCTCCCCTGTCACATTGTGGCATGTTTAGGAAACAGATATAACAAAGAAACCACCAGAGAGTGAGACTAGAAGGGGAACGTGATCTCTCGAATAACTGTTATATGGAACAGTGGTTGTTCAAGTAGCCACCCCTTGGTCACAGAAAGAGTAATGAGCTGGCATCCAGCTGGGGTATCATGTTAAGCTAGGTCTCATCTGTATTTGGGTTTGTTCATGATGGCATAGCTTTAGTCCCTTGTTTTATGCTGGCTAACCATGGCTTTTCAGTTTTTCTTTCACTTGAAAGCTGGAGTGGAGAGCCTTATGAAGTTGATGTGCTTGTGTAAAGATATTGACTTTTCTCTGCTCACACTCTACCAGCCAAAAAGTTGCTTTACTTTTCTTTTTTAAAATAATTAATCTAGCTTAAAAATGGATTAGTGTTGACATCTCTTCTTAACAATACAGATAGAAACTCAGAATGAACAGCTGTTTGGACAATCTTGGATGAAAGCCTTTCCCTAGGCAAATGCAGTAGATGCAGAGGCACATGCGAGGGCACATTGCTGCCATTACTGATGCCCATCTGTTAGACTGGCATGGTGCCCACTCCGAAGCTGAGCCTAAAGCAAGGTCTTCATGATGCAAGTTCTGCCTCCCTTATGATAGTACTGCCACCTGGGTGCCAAATGACTTTTCACAACAGCTTCCATTTTTAGGTAAAAGGCAAAATAATATTTTAAAAAGGAGGAATGAATGAATGTAATCCAATGAAAAACTTGTTTTAGTTTCAAACAAATTTGCTGTAATGGCCGTATATATATGTATACACACACACATTTATATGTAAAATCACATTATTGTTTCCTGTTGTGACAGGTGACTACAGTACCTCATTTCCATAAAGACTGAGAATTTGTCATTAACCTGGCAAGTCATCTATAGATTTAGTATAAGTATACGGGAAGGTACAGTTCAGCATATTTAGCAGTTACACCTGGGACAAGATTACTTACAGAAAAGAGAGCACATTTAAGCACCTGAAGAGACAGATTCTTTCTACCCGAGGAAAATCTTTGAAAAATACAGGTAATCAAATAAGAGGTACTGGATTTCAAATACTTCTGAAATGTCTGTCCCTTACCTAATGTTTCTGGTGGAGTCAATGTCACCAAAAGATTAGCAGTAACCTTTTACAGGCAGTGAATGGAATTTAGAGTAATTCCTACTGCAACGCATAATCCTCCTCCAAGCCATTAAAATGACCTTAACTGTTGAATGCAGAATTGCAGCTACAGTGATTCATGTCCTGCCAAAATTCAGCTTATATTTTGCACAGAGTATACTATTTAATTATGTTTTCTCCAGTAGAACTATTTATTCTTTCATTTTATTGTGGTCTGGTAAATGAGGTACTAAATTTTATGCCTGTCCAACAGTATTATATAAAAGTATGGGTCACTTTAATTTTTATTATTAATATGACCTGAAGTATGAAAGCGATTCTGTGTTTGGAACAGTGGGCTATTGCCAGTCTGTCCTGGAAATCTGACTGATGAGTTGAATAAGAAATAAATTCAGAATATTCTAGCTTTTCCTGTTTAATGGAATCTGAGTATTTTGCCTTTAAATGCATACAGTTTTATTATTATTAGAAGAATTACGCTTAGTCATCAAGAAGAATAAGATACAACAATAACAGAGGTAAAAATGCATTTTAGCAGTTTTGAAATAGAAATATTACAAAAAAGTTCACAAGGGGGCAATGTTACACAAACTCTTCCAAGTTCTTTTTAGTGTGTAAGCAAATAATGACTTTTAGAAAGATGTTGTGTTAGCTTTAGCCTTCAGTTATGTAAGACTCTGCAATAATAGCAGTAAGAGGGAACTTCATGAGTATCAGAAATATTTGCCATCTCCTTGACTTCTGATTAGAATTCATCATTGAGGCAGACCTGGCTGCTGCTAAATAGACACTGTTTTCTGAACTGTGTGAATGGGAGACATATATCATGCCCTACAGGCTACCCAGGTTACACAATATAATTTTAACACTCCCAACTGACCTCCTAACTGAAGCAATCGTTATGAAGAGGAAGCCCTTAATGTGGGCGTAGTTTAACGTATGAAGAGCTTTCCAGAGCCCAAAGAAAAGATTCTGTCATCAGTTTAGTTCTCTGCAGTGCAATAGAGCTACCTCACAAAATTAAGGCAATGTTGGAAGACACTGTATTGCCTAAAGCTAGTAGAAACAATATCCTAGATCTGCAGGGGGAGAAGGGGGAAGTTTAGTTAGTGTTTCAATAGAGAAAGATGATTTAAATAGGTTCAGTTAGGAAGGACATGCCCCAGAACTGGTAAAAAAGCCTGCTGTCCATCCCTGCTCTGTGACATACAGTTGTCATTTATTGGATCTGTGCAGTGGTATTTATGATGTTACAAAGAATAATCCTTAGTTTTCTTTCATTTAATTGATAGAAAAATTAATTTAGAACTGCCATACATCCTTAATTATGTGAAGCAGAAGAAGCATTTCATGTCTGGCTTCATCCAAAATTATTTGTATTTTTATAGTGGCTACTGCTTTAACTTTTACTTATGAAGCAATGACATTCAGGATACCATACTAGGCTTAAAAAAGTGGATTCCAAATCCAAGGTTTGGGTATTTTAGGTTATCTTCAGCCCTTTATAAAGGAGCTAATGATTATATTTAGTCTGTTGCATTTCTAGGCAGAAATTAAATCCTTTTTTTGTTATTCAAAAGTCATGGAGCATTTGGCAGACAGAAGATAATATCCATTAACTTGTGGCCTGCATCTAAACCCACGTCACATACTTCTGAAAATAGTAGTGCAGAAAAATGCTCCAATTTAACATGGTCCTGGGAAATATAGATGGAATTATAAATGGAATTGAACTGGCTGCTGAATTGACTGATTCTATTTCAACCAAATCATATGGAAAGATAGAATATTATGGTTTGGGGATAATTTGCATATTAATGTGAATTTTATCTATTTAATGTATTGTTGTAGCTGACTTCAAGTAATATAAGCAATGTAATCTATACACAAAGCAGATGGAGACAGTTTGGGTCCAGATGTAGCCCAATGATCCAATACGTGTTTTTACATACCTGTTTATCAGGGATATAAAAAAAATCATACTGCTTTAATTTGCCTCTAAGAGGACTGAATTTCTGTGAATTTGCAGCAGGAATAATTTGTGTGTTTTGAACTGATTTGCTGACTGCAAGAATAAATGCTCATCTCTAGCCAGTGATAAGTCTACTTACAGGCTTAGTAAAATAATCCAAAGTTTAATAATGGATTAGTTAAAAAAATAAAAAGAATATTTAACTTAGAAAACATAATATTTATTATCTACTCTGATGGACTTCCAACTTCTGGATTTATACAGACCATCTGAATCGCTTTCCCAGCCACATATCTTGCTCAAACCAGGGTGACAGAAACGAGCCTGAAGAGGACAGTACCATAGTTACTTTTGGGAAAATAAAAAGCAAACTCTGGAAGAAGTCCAAGCTCAAAGAATATTAGTCCTGCAAATAGATGTGGGAAACCCAACTTTTTGCACTCTCCAGACATGTTCAGTTAGACAGTTTATGAAATATTGCTTTGTTTGATGCATGCAGCTTTAGATGTCCTGAAATAGTGTGACGGGAAATCTTTATTTACCAATCTGTAAACGTAAAATAGTTATTTCCCAGTGAGGTGCACTGGGCATAAATATCTCAAAAGTTAATAATTATAGTTTCAAAATACCCTAGGAATAACCCATGGAATCCACACTGATAATTCTGCTACACTTCTTTGCAGCCACAATGACCTCTTTTAGTCGTTTAAAACGTTGTTTCATCACACCTCTTCACCAGTTGTGGCAGAATGAACCTAGGGTTTACACAAAAGAAATTCAGGATCTTCAGATTTGTAATTTGATGTCAGGAGCAGAAGAACTCCTGAATTATCTTTAATACCCTTAGCACTGATCATTTTAAATAACTGTGTGCTGTCACTACACCGACGGCAACTTTCACCAGCTACTACTAACTTTTTGTGTGAGTTTCATAGTAAAAGTTTATTGCACTGTTTTCATGCTTGTGCAACATGATTTTCTTGCAATAATGTGGAAGTTTCAGCTTATTTACTTTGCAGTACAATTCCAAGGCCTATTGTCTTAGATTCTTCTTGTAATTTTCTTTCCACAGGTTTCTTTTTCATATCCCTACATACGCATACACACACAAGCCTCAGTATTACCTATCTGGGATTAACTTTACATAAACCTGCCATGGAGTCTGGCTGTGTTAAGGACTATCTCTGTTTCTCTAGCAGATGGAATTAATGAGGATATTAAGTCTACTGAAAAATTAGACTTTTGGAAAGTAGGGACAAGGCATTCTCAGTGTGTGTAATTTATATTTAATCTACATATCATACATGAATGTTCTCTTTAATTGTTTACATGCACATATAATGATCTGATTGGAAAAAGACATTTGTCTTTGTCAAATAATGGTCTCAGAAACTCATAGAAAAGGAAAATAAATAAACTTCATTTTCAATGACAGGAGTTCAATAGCTTTTATATAACAAGTAGTTAATTTTGGGATATATTTTTGGCCATACTGAAAACTGAAGCCAAAAGAAAAGTCCAGAAGTCGCACAGGTTTTCAACAAAATCTGTCAAAATTTTAATAATACTAAGGTAAACATAAGAAAAAAAACTCAGTTAAATAAATTGTTAAATGCCTTTTTTGCTTTTCTGAGGATGAACGTTGAAGTAATTGTAGTTGTAGCTTAAAGTGGTTGTATAAAAATTTAAACTAAAAAAAAGTAGAAAGTTAGAATCCAGGAATAACAGAATATTTTACAGTATCTACTGCCTTTTTTCATTTTAAATTCAACATTTTTACAATACAAGGAAGTAAAATGGAAAGAAATACATACAGATGAAATATATGACAATGATAAGCGTAAAAGAACAGAGCTGTAAGTATAAGGGAAAATATAATTGGAAACAATGTTAAATATAGAGGAAAAGACAGAGTGCCTTTTCTTTTATTCATTTTTGGAGCCTGCAGGTGGTGTAAGTACCTTAAGAATGTTTCGGAATTCCAAAACAATGGTTATTTTCCTCTTTCCTACTAATATTTTATAGAACTATATTGTATGTTTGGTAAGAGTATGTGTTTTAAACTTTTAGAAATCCTTATTTTTTTCTGGATAAATGAGTGATGCGTTCACTTCAAATTGGTCAAAGAGCCCCATGACAATGCAGGTTCTTAGACAGTATCATCTACAGATGACTTAAATAAATTGTATTAATTTATTTATAGGTTATTCAAGAGGAGAAATGTGGATGGGGTGCTAGAATATAACAATGCATGTTTTCATAATATGAGAAGAAAAATCACCCACACCACTTCTTGGTTTTGGATGTTTAAAAAGGATTCACATACTTGAGCTAACATATGTAGCTGTAGTAATTTATTGTTTTTCAGCCAAGTCATCTTTGTTCATCAAATACATTATCAAGAAGAAACAATATGTTTAAAGATAATGATACATTTATGGTTTGAAAGTGCTTGTACATGTTGATGATTTTCTTGCATGTTATCTACAGCCAGCTAGGACTCTTGCATCACAGCAGATGAGGATCTGAACTAAACTTGGTTAGATCCTTTCACCACTATGATGGCAACTCGCTGGTGAAATGATCACCCATAGTCACAAAAATAGATTCAATTACAGCACTGATTTTTAAGAGGTTTCCTAAACACATGTAGCCATTTACTCTCCCCAAAACCCCGTTTGTGTGGGCTGCGGGCAGGGTGGGGGGCTGCACTAGGGGAGGTTGGGCAGGGCAGTAAGGGCTAGTAATTCCTGCAGGTCCTGGAGTTTTTTTCAAGTAATGACTTTGTACCTTTGCTTGATGGGTGTCCCAGTCTATGTGGTAACAATTCATGCTTATCATTTATTTCTTGGTGTAGGAACTGCTCCTTGGTCTACCAATGTCAACTGTAGTATTCATCATACATTTTTGTAATAATATTCAGTAAGTGACTTTATGAGAACTAAACTTTAAACTTTCTCCTTTGGGCTGATACAAAATGAAGCTAAGTAGAAATTGCATCACTGTCTTTAAACTGAAAATAGATACTACTAGGCACTAAGTGCCCAAATTTTGGGATGCTTCAAGTTGGGGCTGTTGAATAAAGCACTACATTTTATTTTATTACAAATGGCAGCAAAGGTAATGACTGCAACAAAAGAGTTATTCCTAAAAGTCCTATTATTTTGATCACACCTACTTAGGAAAGGGCTGCCTTCTCACAAAGCATCATAAAACGATTTTTCACTCTAAAGTCTTCAGTGTAAGAAATGGTAAAGCAGTTTGTAAGAAAGTTTGTACTGAGATACTTTCTTACAAACTGTCTTTTCCCTATTAAAATAAAATCAGACTGGATTCTGAAGTACCAGTATCAGCAAAGCTATCAAAGTATGTATATGGCAAAATGCAGTGCTATGAAGAGATATGGAGCATCTCTGTGAAGCGGTTTGAGAGGAATAATCATCTCCTACTGCCCACTGAATCTGCCAAATACATATATGAGGTATATGTTAAATAATAACAAGATTTTTCCCCATGAATTACATTTTCAGATTGCACAGTATACATGCAGCCTTTGTCCAGAGCTTTGTAGTACTAAATACAAGGATTGCTATCTAATTTATATTGAAAAGATAAAGAATCACTTCTGTTTGTATAACAAATCAATTAGTGTCATAAACTTTATGTCTGAGATTGGATTGCTGCAATACCCTTGATGCTGTTCTGTTATGATTAGCATCCATTTGTGAAACAGAAGTAATTTGCTTCAAAGACCATAGAAGTCCTTTTCTGAGTCTGATTGAAGTCCACCGCCTTTTACAATTATTCCCCATATGGTGCTAAAATCCACTTAAAATGTACTTTGTTGTTATGGGAGCTTTAGTTCTCCTTGTCTACCATAAGTGGAAAATAAACTTAGCATCATAAGAGGTTTTTATGTTGTTTAAAGGCACAATATTATATTTAAAAGAAGCATATATTTGCTATGAAAAGTGACTTACTAGAGCAGTTATATGAGTTGTATTTCCACATTCCCTAGTCTGAGGAAAACCTAACATAAATAATTAAGTCAAGATAATTACTGAAATTTTTGCTGTTTTTTTCAGGGAAGGCAGGGTTTCAACCCTGAGTGTAAGATGCATCACTACATTTTAACTTTGTGAGAAGTTTTTTCTTTCTGAAAAACCTGACTGGAGCGAGTACTTTGGTGATCTAAAAGGCAGAGAAAATCTCTGGTAACTAGAAGGGTGGACATATCCATCATTAGTATGCTGAAACTATTTGGAATTGTTGCTGCTTGCTCTTATTTTATTTACGATATTTTCTCAAGAGAACTGTGTGTTTTTCTTGAGAAATTCTTGAGGCAGAGTTTGAAGTAAACACATCAGTACCTATGAACCTGCACAGAAAGCTTTTCATACTGGAACTCAAAAATTCAGAAGCAATTTGTCTAAAATAGAGTTCTGATTCTTCTTTTCTGAAAGCTGAATGTGAAATACATTTGGTTCCAAATATATGCTTTGAAATTATTTTTAAAAAAGCAGAACTCCAGTGGCAGTTTTTACTTTTTTGTAATATTCTCAGCCCATTACTTTTTTGCTAAATGATAATACTGCTAAGTAAACATAAAATACATGACATTATCTTTCATTCTGCCTGCTACATGCTAGCAATTAAATGACAGCTATAATAGCTCCACGGAGTGTAGTACTGTAACTTAGCACACTAGCGTGATCTTACAAAAAACAGATGATTTTGTGATAATCAGGAGACATCTGTGAGTAAGAAATGGTGCATGATGTCTCGAACAAAACCAAAGCAATGCATCCTTTATAACTAGAGTTGACAATTTTTCAAAGCAGCTATGATGGCAGTAGAGTGTAAATTGCTCTGCAGATTAAAAAGTTAAATATAAAAAGCCAGGTTTGCAAGTATTATAATATAACTTGTGTGCAGGAACATCTCAACTCCCCAGTTTATTTTACTAAATTATATGTATAGTCTAGATTTTCTTATCAATAGTCTACACTTATGTATGCTCAGAGGTGCATTTTGTGTATCCTACAAGGTTCCTACATCCACTTTGCACTAGTGAATAAGTGTCATCTGCATGCAGATTTCTGGGCTAAATTAAAATTTGTCTGAAGTGCCAATATGTACCAAACTATATCTTTAATTCTATTGTGGTTCAAATAAATGTTGATGGTTACTTAGACTGAGAGGATAATATTTCATAAACCTTAAATTAAGAATTATTGTTATTATACTGTACCTGTCTAGTCTTTTTTTTAATTGTGGCAAGTAGAAGCTTGATCTAAAAACCATGGAAATCATTAATTCATTCCTTCATTTTGACTGTTTACTTTCCTCAATATCATTAACAAGCCATTTATGTAAAAAAATTTTTGAAACAGTAAATAATTTAAATTGACACTTTAGTTCTATGAATAGAGTTCTAGTCAAAAAAGTCAGTGGAAGGAATTCTAAAAATACAAATGTACTTTCTTTCTTTGTTTCCAAATAGACCATTCTGTGTTGGAAAAGGCATTTTTTTCTTTTCTGATGAGAAGTACTTTCTTTTCTGTTTTGGCATAGCAACTGTACTCTTTTGATAAGCTTTTAAGCTAAGTGCTTAGAATAAAAATGAAACATAATTTTCCAGATTCCAGTTACCTAATAGAGGTTCTTGTCTTAGACATCAGAATTTTACTGTGACATTGACACTCTGGAGTAGTGGTATCTGCCAGATATCAGCTCGCTATGGAGAAACAGTCATACCTACGTTGGGCACTTGTTGGAAGATGTCTGACTGTGACTCAGGAGGGGTTTTTTTCTGGGTGAATGAAGCATATTTACTTTGACACTAAATTAAAGGATATTTATCTTGTGTTTATGATAAACATCAAGATTTTTTTTCTGAAACCATTTTCCTTTCCAGATTTTAAATTAACTGGACATACATCCTTTACTGAGTTTTTACAGCAAACAACTTGCACTAAAGCAATTCTCATAGACGAAGAGAATTATTTTCCCTTGCAGAAATAATGAACTTCTCTACCTTGTTCACTTTACTGTTCTAAAAGTGTCTTTCCTTACTGTTGTAACTGTAAGGAAAGAAAACTGATTTTCTCCAACAGTTAGATTAGTAGTTTTTGTTTTCTCTCTAGCTAAGCATTAACCTGATCCTGAGATTTTAATTTACAAAATGCACCTTATTTACTATTATACAATACTATAACAATATAAAATTTTTTCTTATCTCAGTTCACTAGAACTAATATAATATCTTAAAGTTATCAGGATGACATCTCACAGCCTCCAAACTCCCCTAGATTGATTTGACAAACTCTATTTCTTTTTTTAGCAGAGTTTCTCCCAGTTCAAGACAGGAAACACAGAGAAAGATGATCAATGTTTTCCAAATGGAAATGAATAAAAAATCTGTTAATGTTTTAAACATGAAGCTGCAAGCATGTACTAAATAACATATTATTGGAAAAAAACTACTTTTTAATTTTTATTGGTAGATACTGTTGCAAAATCTATTTTACCAGTTATCAAAATACCAATGTAATTAATTTTTATAATCTGAATTTATAAGAGTGGACTGTTTCTTTCTCTGAATAAAGATTATGGAAGCTTCTATACTTCTCTAGGAAAGTTTTTTTTGTACAGTTTAGCTGTTTTGAGTCTTTTGTCAGTATATGGCTATTGATAGATAATAAGGTAATATGTGCTTAATAATACAGAATCACAGAATCACAGAATGGTAGGGGTTGGAAGGGACCTCTGTGGGTCATCTAGTCCAACCCTCCTGCCGAAGCAGGGTCACCTACAGTAGGTTGTACAGGACCTTGTCCAGGCGGGTCTTGAATATCTCCAGAGAAGCAGACTCCACAACCTCCCTGGACAGCCTGTTCCAGTGCTCCGTCACCCTCAGAGGGAAGAAGTCCTTCCTCATGTTCAGACGGAACTTCCTGTGCTTCAGATTGTGCCCATTGCCCCTTGTCCTGTCGCTGGGCACCACTGAAAAGAGCTTGGCCCCATCCTCCTGACACCCACCCTTCAGATATTTGTAAGCATTT